>Ga0306898_1000748_pt1 | contig 11591 bp, 11 predicted proteins | sample AntRauMFilla1564_FD_190424 | JGI IMG/M metagenome (GOLD analysis project Ga0306898, IMG submission 190424) | Saline lake microbial communities from Rauer Islands, Antarctica - Metagenome Filla 1 #564 (v2) (version 2) | ecosystem: Environmental > Aquatic > Non-marine Saline and Alkaline > Saline ...
CTGCGTATTGGTCTCTCGTCTCTCGGTCGAGCTTAAGAAAATTTTTTTAGAGTGTTAAAGCTTAAAGGAAACTTAAACAAATGAATACATTTATAGGGAATGAGGGGGTGCGAGTGTTGATATTCGGTGGTAATTTGAATAATCCTGGGAACTCGGGCTTGTCTTGTTGGAATGCGAACAATGATTCTTCGAATGCGAATTGGAATATCGTCTCTCGGTCGAAATTTTGTCAAAATATATTAAATTTCCTTCTTGTTTCCTTGCCTCTTGGCAAAACACAATACTATCTTTCAATACAGATTAGTAGCATACAGCGAAACTTTGGAAAGGACAAAAGCTATGAAAAGAAAAAATAATTTATTTAGTGAAATAATAGATATAAATAATATAATAAAAGCACATTTTGAAGCAAGAAAAGATAAATCTCATTATGCACAGGTAAAAATGGTAAATAAAGATTTATATAAATATGCAAATGAAATAAGAGATTTGCTCATAAGTGGAAAATGGAAACCAGCAGAAACAATAAAAACAAAAAGAATACAGGGTGGAAAAGAGAGAATAACTGTAGATGTAGAATATTTTCCTGATAGAATTATTCATCATGCGATTATGAGAGTAGTTGAGCCAGTGCTACGAACTACATATATAAAAGACACATATCAAAGCATTAAAGGGAGAGGTTTACATAAAGGTGTAAAGCGTGTAAAAAGCTGGATACAAAATGAAAAAGAAACAGAATATTGCTTACAAATGGATATAGAAAAGTTTTATCCATCTGTAAAAAATAGAGTTATAAAAAAGTACTATCGTAAAAAGATAAAATGCAAACCCACTTTACAAGTACTTGATAAGCTTGTAGATTCAGAAGAAGGCTTGCCTATGGGCTTTTTATCTTCACAGTCTTTTGGAAATTTTATAGTTAGTTATCTTGATCATTATGCTAAATCATTTGGAGCTAAATTCTATATAAGATATGCAGATGATATTGTTATCTTCCATAAGTGCAAAACATTTCTACACTTCATAAGAGGAAAAATACAAAAGTTTATGAGAGAAGAGTTAGAGTTAAATATGAAAAAAAATTTTACAGTGTTTCCCCTGGAGCATAAAGGACTAAATTTCCTAGGATACATATTTTATAGAAGATATACACTTGTAAGAAAAAATATAATAACTAGGATGAAGAAAGCTTTTAATAAGCCAATTAAGAGTTTGGGGGATATTAGTAGAGTTATGAGTTATTTAGGATGGGTTAAATATGCCAATACTTACAACTTAAAGAGATTATTAGTACCTCTTATAAAAAGTAAAATAGAAAATTTAGCTAAAAATTTAAAAATTAAAAATCCATTAAGAAAAATTTATCTTTTAGACAAACCAAAAATGAAACAACTTAGAATGTTTTGTTAAAAAAAGGAAACAAGATGCGTATTAAAAAAGTAAAAAGTAGTGAAAAGCAAAATGAAGTACAAGAATACGGGAACAAAGTCAATGTCTATCTATATGAAAGAGAAATAATAAATGAAGAGCAAAATCAAGAGGTCCAGGTTGAGTATGAATATACTGTGGTATCTCTTGATAATCGATATGCAGGAGATGTTGTTCAAGTTGCAAAAGATATTTTAAGAAATAGCTTAGTGTTAAGTGCCAGGAAAGCCAGACTTGTACTTTTAAATATTGGAAAGCTAGCAGATGTTGAAAGTGCAATCTTGTTGATGGATGAGCCAAATAAAAGCATGGCTCAAGTTGAGTGGGAATATGCAACAGAGATAAGAAGAAATCATCCTTTTGTTGAAGTGTTAGGAGTGATATTGAATCTAAGTGAAGACCAGGTTGATATGTTGTTTATTAAGGGTGCTGAATAATGAATAATTTATTAAATTTGATATTCACTTTGACTATTTTTATAATCGTATTTGCTTGTGGAACTCTAATAGTGCTATTACAAATTCCTAGGCATATAATCTTAAAAAAGCTAACAATTAAAGACTACTTTGAAAGTGTAGTTTTAGGTTTAGATAGCTTTGCAGTAAGTGTAATCTATGGGAAAAGAGGTGCTTATTTTTATGTTTCTAGCATCGCTTACTATGATGCAATTATATGTGATAAAAATCTTTGGTTTATGAAGCTAATTGATACTATTTTCTTTTTTGAGAAAGAACATTGTAAGAATAGCTTTTTGAAAGAAGCTAAGAAATTTAATTTAGTTCCAGATTTAGATGATGAGGGAAATTTAAAAAGATGGATGTTTTAGATACGAGGTGTAAAAAATGGAACACATAGAAAGCTGGATGATGTCATTGCTTATTTCCGTTGTAGGTTTAATAGCAATGCTTGCTGTGGGGAAATATAAAACAGAAGCAAATGAAAGAGCCATCGAAGTTGAATCAAATGCAAGAAAAGCCTTAGGTTTAAAACTAGATAATTCATTTGAAGAACTCATAGACCATAAGTCAAGGCTGGCAAATGCAACTACCATGGAAGATGTTAGAAGAGAGTTTGTTTCAAAAGAAATGTTTAGACAGATGGAGAAGCATATAGATAGTAAGTTTGATGATATGGGAAAGGTGTTAAATAAGTTTTCACAAGGACAAGAAGAGATTTTGAAAGAGATTAGGAGGAAGTAAGCATGGGTATTTTTAGTAGTTTATTTACAAGCAGTACAGCTGAGAAAGCAGTAGATGGAATATATAACGGTGTAGATAAAATGTTCTATACTAAAGAAGAAATAGCAATAGCTAAGCAGAAACAATTAGACACTAAGCTTAAACTTCTTCCTTTATTTGAGCCTTTTAAGTTAGCTCAAAGATGGATAGCAATTACTTTTACTATTAACTTTGTTCTTTGGCTATGGGCTGGAATCGCAGTATATTTGTGGATACCTGAAAAAATAGACGGGTATATTGATTTAGTATTGGCTTTTAATATCGGCTGGATTATGACAGCTATTATTGGTTGGTATTTTACGGGTGGCATTATAGATAGCTACAAAAGGAAAGATACAAAATGAATTTAATTGAAGATATAAAAAGAGATGAAGGCTTTAGAGGGTTTGAATACATAGACACAGAAGGCTTTAAAACGATAGGCTTTGGTACTAAATTACCTTTGACTGAAAAAGAAGCTGAACTTTTATTAGAATATAGACTGAATGGAACTAAAAGTCAAATTGATTCCATTTTTTACAAGCTAGATATTCCTCCTGATGCTTGGAATATTTTGTACAATATGGGCTATCAGCTTGGAGTTAATGGATTATTGAAGTTTAGAAAGATGATAAAAGCTTTGGAAAAACAAGATTATATTGAAGCTAGTAAAGAAGGATTAGATTCGTTATGGGCAAAGCAAACTCCAAATAGAGCAATGAAGCTAATGAACAAAATGAAAGAAGTACCAAATGGATAAATCAAAAGACTTTATAGCTAGAGCTTTAGCAAATAAAGCTAGAAATGAAATCAATGCATTAGACCCAGTAGATTTAAACAATAGACTAAGTAATGCAGAGAGTAAACTATCTACAATAGATATGGAAGCACAAAAGAATAGAACAGAAGCACAAATTATAAATATAATTGAATCAGAACTAGGATTTAGCTTACGAATACTAATTACAAGAATACAAGAATTAGAAAATAAATAAGGAGAGAGAATGAGCGTACTAATTACAAAAAGAACAAGAACTTTAACAGATGGTAAATATAGTGAGTGGAGTGAGTGGGTAAGTTCTATTGATTCTCCGCCCTACAATAATACTGATTTAATAGAATATAAAATATTAAGCGAATATGACTCTTTAATAAATTTTAAAAGAGAATATTTTCTGATTTATGCTACTTTAATGCAAGAAGCAACAAAAGAGGGTACTCCTTACAGCAGTTCTTTAGCTCAACTAAAAGAAGAGTTTGAAACTAGAAGCATAACAGAAGAACAAAAAGCTATTTTGACAGCTCAATATATGGCAAATATCACAAATTCTGTAACATTACAAGCTATGCAAATGGCTATGACTTTAACAGATAGAGAGATTAAAACTCCTAACGAATTTGCATTACAAAGTATTCAAAAAGAAATCGCAGAACAAACGAAACTAGATAAGATTGAAATATCAAAATGGCAAGAAAAAACAAGTGAAGAAAACTATAATTATGCAAAAGAAAAAGCTATTGCACTTCCTGCATCAGTAATCTTTAATAACTGGTCTAAAGCCCTGGACTATTTCAGCGAAAGTTACGGACAACACAAGATAGGTGGTGGTGTTATAACTCCTTCAATGTGGGCTGTTCCTTTAGATATTGCAAAAGCCATTTCTTTAAGTGATGTAAATTATGACTTTACTTATGGCAATGTAACACCAAGCGAATAAGTATGGCTTATTTTACCGTAACTAATTCAGTTCCTAATAGAAATGCAGGTAATATTAGTTTTACTTCAAATTCAAATGGCACTCCATTTTTAGGCGTTAGCCTAATCAAAGTATTTTCAAATTCAAATTCAATTTCAAATTTAAATAAGCCTAATATAACAAGAAAAGGAACTCTATCAGAACAATTAACATCTTCTAATAAAGCACTAGAATCATATGTTAATTCAGCGAATAGTGCTAGGTCAAAATCTTCTTTCAACTCATACAAATCTTTATGGGACAATGAAAAGAAAGTATTTGATTCTTTATATGAAAGAGCTGAGAATATAGCAAAATCGGGCAAGGCAAATGTTACTACATACGATATTCCAAATTTTAAAGATGAAAATCAATGGCGTGCAGGTGGATTTTTAAAAAATCAGATTTATGCTGGTGGCTTACTATATAATCCAACTCATGTTCCAGCTCCTGAAGAAAAGCCCACTAAAGACGATATTTCACACATGATGAATGGATCTCTTTTTTCTATGCTAAATACAGGATTTATGGAAATACAGCAAGACTTGCATGGTTTTGATTTTTTAGATTTATTTAGAGAATATAGAGATACTGAAGTAGTTGCATATAATATAACTGTAACAGTAACAGATAAAGATGGAAATACTCAATCTTCAACAAGTACAGTATTTGAAGAAAGTAACGGAAGCGGAAGCAATAAGTTTAATGCACCTACTCACAATCATCATCAAGATTTAACTCCTGCTGATTGGAAAAGTATCTTAGATTCTAAATCTGTTAATCTTTTTAGCCCTAACTTAATAAATAATTTTGTTCAAATTAGTATAGAAAATATGCTAACTGGAGACTTTTTTACTTCACCTCAATTATCTGTTAGAGACTTTTTAGCTTCAAGTGTTATAAATACTAATTTAAGTTTAGTTACAAACAAGCTAACAGCAGGAATAGCAAAAGCTTTCGGAATGAAATCTATGGTTTCAGTTGGATTCTTAAATGTAGGACTTGGAATGTTACTTGGTGAACTCTTTGAAATGGCGGTTGGCTATGATAATGCGTTTGGATATAAAGGTGAGTATAATGTTGGATTTGGTGGATATGAAAAGCAAAAAGGCTTTATGGGTATTGAAAGTTTAGCAGAATCCATATCTTTTGGATTAGGGTTTAGTGACTCAATTACTGTTGGAATAGAAGACCAATTAGGAAGTCTGATAGGCTCTTATACTTCTTATCAAGATGATACGGTATATGGACAGATGCATGGTGTAGGTTTCAGTGGGCATGATTTACAAGATGCTACAAGTCATTTTAATATGCAAGATGAAGCTAATTTTATGAATGCAAATGGATTCAGTAATGCAGATATGGATGCCTTTAGTACTGATACTATGACTGATGACTGGGGTCTAGGTTTTCAAGGACCATCCTTAAATCCTAATGACTACATAGGGTTTGGAAATTTATCCTCTCCACAGTCTTTTACAAATAAACATGGTGGATTCAATAGTTTTGATGATGCTTATAATAGCTACTTTGGTGGCGGTGGAAGTTCAAGCGGTGGGGACCTTGGATATTCAGGAACACAAGCAACTAATCAAAATGCAGGAGCTATGGGTGGATTATTTGGCGGTGGTAACAATGGAGGCTATGGTGGTAATGGTAGTTATGGTGGATAAAACTTTAATAAAGACAAAAAAACTTATTAAAAACTATAAACTATTAAAATAAAGGATAATTTATGTGGGAATGGTTAAAACAAGCCGATAATTTAAAAGCAATAGGAACAATAGGTTCAGCAGTTGCAAATGGCTATTCAGGATATAAGCAAAGTCAAGCTGCAAACGATATCTTAGATATTCAAAAAAAAGCTTACAATAGAGGAATTGCTAGAGAAGATAAATCAGACAATTCTTTTGATGAAGCAATTAATACTACATTTGCTAGTAATAAAAAAAAGAAAAAAGAAATATCAATGGATTTAGGAGTTTAAAGTGGGATATTATGATAAGGGATTTAATCCTAGTTCTGGATTAGTTAACAAGATTGGTGGAGCTGGTAAAGCATTAGCTAGTGGTTTTGATGGTATTACTAAGCTTGGTGGAATAAGACAAGAAGCTGATGATAGAACCGCTAAACTTAATCTTGAAAAAGAGACAAAGCTACAAGAAGAAAGATATAGAGCTGCTAATATTAGTGGTACTAAAAAATTGCATCCAAAAGTTACTCTTGGTATGACTGATGATGAAATTCATGTAATGGGCAAACAAATAAATGATATACATGTGGACCCAACAAGTAGAAAGTTTATTAAAGTTAAAACTGATCCAAATAACAATATTATTGCATATTATGATACTTTTGAAAATGGACCTGATGGAAAAAGAATTATTGAAAGTGTTAATATAGGAAAAGAAAAAGATTATAATGCACCTAGAAGTGGAAAATCATCAACGGACGAACTTACTGATGCTGAATATGCAAAACAAAAAAATATTGCAAGGGCTAAAAAAAGGCTAAAAAAAGACCCAAAATCTAAATCAGCTGCAATGGTTTTAAAAAATGCGAACTTAACAAGTGATGTTGAAACTCAAAACTATGTATTAACAAAAGAACAAAAGCTTAAGGCAAATTCAAAATCTCATCTTAATGAGATTGGTTTTGGACTAGATGAAGAACCTAAAATAAAGGCTCCAAAAAAAACTGAAACTACTCCAAGAAAATATTCAAGAAATACTAGAAATTTAGTGAAAGCTAAAGAATGGTATAAAAATGAGGGTAAAAAATACCTTGCTGGAACATGGTTCGCTTCAGATAAAGAAATTGAAGATGCATATAATAAATATGGGAAGAAATAAAATTATCATCATAAATTAAGGGCTTAAAACCCTTAATTTATATTTTAAATCTTGCATAATTAGAACTACTTTTCTTTTTAGAATTTATAGTTCCACCTAAATCAAATCCACTAGCTTCTTGAACTTCTTTTACTTTTTCTTCATACTCTTTTTCATATTCTTTCTTCTTTTTTGGTTCATTTAAGCTTTTACTTCTATTTATTAAAGGCTTATATTTTCTATTTAAATCTTTAATTTTTCTAGCAGCTTCATCTTTTTTATTTATTTTCTCTAACTTTAATCCAAACATCTGTTTTACTACGTCTGTTAGTTCTATTGGATTACCATATCTATCTAATTTACTTCCACTTGCTCCATTTATAAGCTTTTGCGCATATCTTCCACCTATAGTAACAGTTTCGCTCATAGGGTTTTCATTTTTATCTTTTTTAATATTTCCACCTTCTGTAAGTCTAGTTCCATTATATACAGGCAAAGCAATAGGAGATGTAGGTGGTACCATCATTTCACTAAGCTTACTCATAGTTTTTACGGCTTTTATATAATTACTTTCATGTGAAGAAAATATATCTCTTCCATATTTATCTTTATTATCTATTAGTATTTTATATATATCTCCATAAAGTCCAGCAGTAACAGCGAACATTCTAAACCCAGGTATTGCTCTTCCTTGATTTAACCAGGTACTCTCTTCTTTATTATCTCCAACTTTTATAAAGTTATTGGCACCATACATATTAAAGTTACTCAGTCCTGTTTCCATCCAATTAGTTTTTAATACATCATCACTGTTTAAATCCTCTCCATCTCCAAAGATACCTTGAATCGCCTCTTCCATAAATAAACCAACAGCAGCTGCTCTAAAAGGATGTTTTATAGCAACTTTTGCTTGTCTAGTTGTTGCTAGATATGTATATCTTAAAAATGGTGCAAACATATAGTTATCAAGTGTTGAGACTATAGGAGGTACACTCTTACTGTAGTCTACAAACATATCTCTAGCTTCATTCATAGCTTTTGTCATATCAGCTTCATTAAGTTCTAAGGCTTCTATTTTTGCCATTATTTCTTTATTAAACTTTTTTACTTTTCCATTTATTGCTTCAAACTTTTCTACTTTTATATCCCATTTTGTTTCTTCATAAGCAAATACTCTAAAAACTTTATCTTCCATATCATAAAGATTTTCTATTTTTTGAGTAAATTTAGAGTTTTTACGGAAAAAAGCTCCGTTTATTATTTGCATTGCTATATTCTTACTTGATGTTTCTTTTAACTCATTTGCTCTGGTGTCTAACATATCAAAGAAGTTATCATCATAAAGCCCTGCGTTTATTAATTCTTTTTTATACGCTTCTTTAGTACCTTTGCTTAAAAAGTTCTTCATACCTTGAACACCCCTGCTCCCACCAAACTTTCTTCCGTTTTTAGTAGTGAAGATTAAACCATTTAGATAAAGATTTAGATTATTTGAAATAACATTATATAAATGGGTTCCAGGGTTTCCTGCTGTCCATGTTCCTTTTATCCATCTTGTAAAATCTTTAAAAGTTTTAGCAAGTTTTCCATCTACGTTTGATTCCATTCTAAAAATACCATCTAACTCATTTTTAATATTTTCAGGTACAAATTTTCCATTTAAATCGCCCCAAACTTTCAAGCCATTTTTAACAATATCATCAACTTGTACAAAACCAGGCTTTTCAGTTTTACTAGAAAATTCATCACTTAAAGCTTTTAAAAACTTTGCTTTTTGCAATTGTCTATTTTGCTCCAATAAAGTTCTTGCAACTACATAACCTGCATCTCTAATTTGATTTATACTATCTCTTTGTTCTAAAGATAGGTTTTTTCTTTTGAAGTTTTTAGTATCTATTTTATGAGGGCTTGAAAATAAACCTGAAAATAAAGCTTTTGATTTTAGATGTTCTTCATAAAATCTTTTTACATAATTTTCTTTTGCTACATTCTTATCTAATAACCCAGCTTCTACTAAAGCATTTTGATTTGTATCTATTTGATTCCTATAAAGATTATACACTTCGTATAGATTATCCCCTAGAATAGCTTTTATATCTGCTTTTGGTATATCTCCATCAAGTGCTAAAACTAGGCTAGAACTATCCTCTTTACTCAAAGTATTTAAACTATCTTGTATAGTTCTAGCTTTTACTTTCAATCTTGAAGTTTCATTTTTACTTGCTTGAAGTAAATTTATAAATTCTTTTGCTTTAAAGCTATTTGTTACTAGGTTATTTCTAGCCCAATCAGCTATGGAATTTGTATTTTCTTTTATGTTTCCTTTTTTATCAAGTCCATGAAAAAGATTGTCTAAACTTTCAATAGTTTTATCTGCTACTTCATCATATTTTTCAAATAGATTTTTGTTTTTTTCTACTACTTTTTTTTGATGAAGCAATACTTCTTGACTTTTTTCAAGATTGTTAGCTATACTTTTCTTACTAGAAGAGTTGGAGTAAATGTAAGTTAGAGTATTATTCTCCATGCCAACTTTTCTATTTGAGTAAAAGCTGATTACATTTTCTTTTTTACCACCTATTACTAATCTAAATCTAGTACCATCATCTCCAAAATATTCATATACATTTTTTCCATTCTTTTCATAAGGTTCTACTTTTCTTATAACATCACCAATACTTAAGACTTCTTCTTTAGTTACCCAACCATTCTTATCATTTCCAATATGTTTTTTTATATGCAAGGCTCCAGCTCCTTTTTTTGTGTTAGGATTCTCAAAACCTTTTTCAAATTTAATTGCTTTATCTACAAGTTTTATATCTTTTGATATTCTAGTAGATTTTTTTTCATTAAACTGTACATTATAAATACCTCTTTTTTCTTTTTGTTCAGGGCTTCCTTTTGCAAATAATGTGTCATTATCTTTTTCAAAACTTTCTTTTATACTTTCGAAAGTTTCTTTGTCTTTAATTTGTACCACCTCGTCTGTGTCAAATTTGGAAAGGTCTGACTTAGTATCTGAAGAGGCTGGTCGTTTTCCCACTGTGATATCATCGTTGGATAATTTAGTAGTTTTACTACTAGGCTTAATATCTGTTCCATCATTGTCATTACTGATGGTTCTTCCATTTGTTGGATTATCTGTTGTCTTTGAGGAATACTCCACATTTTTTCTATTTGTTGCTTTATCTGTAATGATCCCATCTTTTAAACCTTTTGTTTTAATATTTTCTAATTCTTGAATTTGCTTACTTACTTTGTTGTTTATACTTTCAAAATAACTATTTTTATTTACTTTAAATTTTCTACCAGTCATATTGTAAATAACTTTACTAAACTTATCTACTACTAAATCCCATACCGAACTAATATCCTCACCAACTCCATATATTTTTTTCATTTTTGGTGTAAGTTGTGTATCATTTAAAGACTTTGCAAATAAAGGGTTTGAAAAGGCTTCTGATATAAACTCAAATGGTGTTGTAAAGCCATTGTTAGAAGTGTCTTTTATTTTATTTTTCTTAAATTGTTCTGATGCACTTTTCATCAAACCATCTATATCATTGTAAAATTCTTTATTATTAAGTAGTCTTTGTGTTGCACTATGTACATATTCATGCGTCAAGACTTGCATAGCTTCATCAGGGGAAACAGTTTTATCAAGATGTATAGTTGCTGCATCTTTTGTAGTTTGATATGCACCCTCGCCTTTTTGTTTAAAAAGATTTTCTATATCACTTACTTTTAAATCATCAACTAAACCATAACGATTAAGTGCATATATAAGCTCTCTTTGACTTTCATTTACATATTCTTTTCCTATATTTGTATCTATAAAGTCATCAATTTCTTGTTTTTCTAAACTCTTTGAAAACTCCATATCTTTTGCAATATATTTTTTATTTGTTAAGTCTACATTTTTAATTACACTATTTTTTATTTGATTACTTTGTAGTTCCAGGTGCGAAGCAATTTTATCTGAGATTAGGTCCTCTAGCATTCTTGTACTTTTTGCTTTATAACTTTTAACTCCTACCTCTATTAGTTCAGGGCTTACATTCCCTGCTTCTAATTTTTGTTTTAGTTCTATATCTGTAATACTTTTTAATCTTATCTGGTCTTCTACTATGTTAATAATTCTAGTTCCACTAAAGAATGGATCTACATCTTCACCATTGTTAAGAATTTGATTTGTTTTTATTTCAGCTTCACTTAGTTGTATATCATTTCTTATAGCTAACATTTCATCTAAGCTTGCACCATTTTCATAAGCTTCTTGAATTTTTATTTTAGTATCTTCATGTACTTGTGTAGCTGTTTTTGATGCTTCATCAATAATCTTGATATTTTCTATAGTATTATCAATAATTGCGGTT
>Ga0306898_1000753_pt1 | contig 11554 bp, 13 predicted proteins | sample AntRauMFilla1564_FD_190424 | JGI IMG/M metagenome (GOLD analysis project Ga0306898, IMG submission 190424) | Saline lake microbial communities from Rauer Islands, Antarctica - Metagenome Filla 1 #564 (v2) (version 2) | ecosystem: Environmental > Aquatic > Non-marine Saline and Alkaline > Saline ...
CCCTACTTTCGAAAAATCAAGAGTGGGTAACTGAGTTTGTTGTTTCATATTAATCTTCATCCGTATAGTTTTTCTCGAGGTCTGTTATATGTTGGAGTGCGGAGCTGAGACCTCGAATCTTCCCCACCACCATTTTATAATCTGAAAAGTCCTTACAGCAACCACCCGTTACAAAATCGGAATGGTTTGCAACTTCTTCGTCAATCTGTTTTTTAAGTACGCTAAATACTGTTTCGGCCATTATTGACCTCCTCTATCTTTACGGGCTTGTAGTAACATATTCGCCAGTTCTAAGTCTAGGTTGTTAGTGTTCATAACCTCTGACTGGCGTAGTTTGACCCCTGCTTCTTGGGCGTCAAGTGCTAACTCTTCTCTGTCTAGCTCTAACTGTTTAACCTTCAGGCGAGCATCAATCTGGTCCTTGATTGTTTTACGTTCCAACTCTTTAGCTTTCAACATAGCGTCAGCTTGGAACTCTTGCCCTTTGCGTTGTTGCTCCTGCTGTTTAATCTGCAGCTCCATCTGCTTCTGCTGCATAACTGGGTCTTGTGCCTGTTGTTGGGCCTGTTGTTGCGCGGCTTGCTGCTGGTTAGCTTGTGTGTTCTGCTGTGCGGCTTCTGCCATTACCCGTGATAGTTCAAGCTCTATCTCTTCCGGTAGTTCTTGGCCCATAGGTGGTAACTTGACACCTAGTTTATCTTCTATCTTCTTACGGTAGCTAAACCCTAAATGCTCCGCCATGTGCGCCTGTAGAGCCCCCATAATTGCTTGTGCTTGCGGGTTCTGACCAATCATCTGCATCAGCATGGGGTCTTGCATAAACGAGGTATGTGTAGCCAAGTGTGCCTCGTGGTCCTGATACTCGAAGGCTTTCATAGGTGTGTTTATGAGCGCGTCCATGTTCTCACTAACAGGGTCCTTAGGCTTCATATCGTCTTCGATAGGCACTAATTTCTCACCGTTCTTTATACCTAGCACTTCTATCATCTGGCGGTGTAGTTGCGGCAGGTCGTATATCTCTGGTGCTGCGGACGCCATCTGCATAACCGTCTGATATTGTACTATTCGCTGGGCCATGGTAGAGCTGTTCGGGTCAGATACAGGTATAACATCAACCATCATGTAGTCGTCTACACGTGCTGACATCTCACCGCGCTCTGGTAAGTACTCATAATCCTGTGGAGCATTCTCGGCTATAATGCGCTTGAGTAATTTAAACTCTAGTTTCATAGCAAAGTGGACGCGAGACTGCACGGCCGCCATAGGTTTTAACACGCGCTCTAGGATTGCTAGAGTAGTACCTACTGGGGCGTTAGCCGACATGTCTGATATGTTCATGTCACTAATAGCGCCTAGCCTACGACCCTCGGTAGTAATAGTCTGCAGTAGTTGAAACAAAGTACCGCTAGGCTCTTTGTATGGCATCATCATAATGTTGTCGCGTATGGTACCGCTTGGCACGTCTACATCTTTAAACTCGCCCGGCTCTATAGGTGTATCATCACCCTTAATCCGCATACCTCGAGCTTTCAGTCCGCCCGGTAAGTTAGACAGTGTGCCCGCGTCAACAAGTTGACGTACGATAGAAGTACCTGCGCGAGCGTACCCGCCAACTATGTGGATTAGCCCTAGTCCATAAAACCCAAAGCCCGGCACGTACACATAGTGTACGAAGTGTTGACGTTTAATCTTGAGCTCGTCGTCCTCCTGCCAATTACGACGGATACTAAGTACCTCGTTAGTGCCTCGCTCTATTGTAACTACGTACGGGCGAGCTATTCCATCATCGCTGTCGCCACTGCCCTCAATCACGAGGTCGGCGTGGGATTCAAATAGGGCAAACCTATTATCCTCGTTTAGCGTAAAACCGTCTTCCTCGGCTTTCTTCTCTTCGACATCTGTGTGAAACGGCTCGGGGTCACCTAAATCTATATCACGATAAAACCCACTGGCCTGTAATTTTAAGACCTCGTTCTTAGTTTTACGCATGATGTGGGTAACTCGCTCGGCGTTCTCTATGTTAGACGCACCGTATGGCACAATAACATCTTCCGCTGGGACGTAATTAGCCACTTGGCGCCCGAGGTTCGGGTCTTGGTATATCTTCTTAAACGCAGAGCCCGATAGGCCTAGCGCGTACAACATACGTTCATGTTCCGACCGATACTCGACCATCTTCTCAGTCAACTGGTAGTTCATGTCGGCCCGCACTCGCTCGGCGGCGTCTATCTTCTCACGGTTCTCTTCGCCTAATATCTTGGTTTTTACTGGCCCCGCTGCAGGAAACGTCTCGCTCATGGTCTCCGCTTGGAACCGTATAGCTGCTTCCGCCAGTACGGTTGAGTGCACACCGCAAGCTCCTTCCCATGGCTGGGTACGCTCATCGTGCTTAAACCCTAGTAGTTCTAAGCCTTTGACGAATGTTTCCGCCCACTCTTTACGGCTCTCTATATCTGCCGTTATCTCCGACATGAGGTCTGAGGCTATAGCCACTAGTTCTTGCTCGTCTATAAACTCCGCGAGGTTAGCGTCGAACTGGGCGCGTAGGAGTTCACCTTCACTGTCCCCCTCTACCAACGCGACTTCCATAGACCCGTCTTCAAATTCCTCAATAGTAGGCAATTCCAACTCGAGTTCTAACCCAAGCATTTCATCGTCATCTGACAGGCTGTCTTGTATTCCTTGTGGGGCTTCGTATAAAGTTTTTTCAATGGTCATAATTTTATCCTAGTAGTATCCGCCGCGCTTGCTTTTAAAGTATCGGTCTTCATCTTCCTCGTCGCTGGGCAGTCGTATAAACCCACCGCTACGAAACCTAGATAAAGCCATGGTGGTAGCATCAACGATGTCATCGTTTGCACCAAACGGAAATTCCGCAATTTCTTCCATTATCTCCTCTGCCCACCTTGTTCGCGGCAGCCATACTATCCCAGACCTCACGATGTCGGCAACTGAGTTAAGTCGGGCTAGTTTATCACCACTTCCCCTGTGCGGGGTAAATTCTTGTATAGGCAGCCCAGTACGCCGCATTTCTTGGTAGAGCGCAACCCCTGAAGATTTCTTCTCTACAATAAAACAGTCTGGCTCCCACTCCTTGTAGAGCTCGTACGCTAAATCTTTTAGCTCGGGAAACTCCATACGTTTCTTAATCATGTCCAGCCCGATTATGTCGGTAGAGTTGTTCTCGTCGTTGTTGAACACACCCCATATAGTGAACACACTAAAGTCATTCTTATTCTTGAGCTCAGCGGCGGTATCTGCAGTTATTATAATATACTCAACCTCAGGCGGCTCGTCCTCTTCCCACCGTGACCACCACTCGCGTTTAACGATAGAGCCTTCTTCTGCCGTGGGGTTTTGTTGGTACTGGGCGTTCCACTGGAACACAGGCATTGAAGCTTTAGTACGCAGTAGTGCGTCTAAGTCAAAAAACTCAGGCCACAGTGGTTTCTCCTCGATAAGGCCTGTTTCTGCATTCTCAATTTCTAGTATGGCAGGGAACTCTACAACCTCGTATTGGTCAGACTTCGGGTTTTTCGCCATGTCCCGCAAGAGCTGTCCTGTTAGGTCAGACTTGTGCCAACGTGTCGCAATTACGGCTACGCGCCCGCCCGGCATTAGTCGCGTCCTCGCCCCAAACGCAAACCATTCGTACGCTTTGTCGAACACGTCAAAGTTGCCGTTTAGTACATCCTGTTCGGAATTGTGTGTTACTACATACCCTCTGCCTGCTAGGAACAACCCATCCTCTCGTTCTACGGTAATACACTGGACGGAACCTCTAACACCTGTGTTCTCTATTTCTATACTACGACTACGTTTGTCCGAGGGGGTTCTGGTAAACCTCAATTTACGTGGCATCCTAGCGCAGTCCGCTACCCTAAACATCACACGGTGGTTTGTTTTCGCTGTTTTATATCTACCTCGCGTGTCTTCGTAACTACGTACTTGGCATCGTACACCTAGAGAGTGCAGTATTTCTTTCGCAGCTTCAACTAGCTTTAGGTTACAGTTGTAAAACCCAGCTTGCCCTGAGGGCATTACCGCGCCGTCGGTATCTACTAAACCTTGCAGTAGGGATAAGCGTTGCTCGACAGATGCCGTCAGGTATATTTCAGGTACGTGTTTGTTGTTAAGTACTCCAAGTGTCCTAAGCTGGGCCATTAACCCATACACAGTAAACGTAAATCCATCTTTAGTTAAGGGGCTTAGTGTGTACCCTGCTTTTCTAAGCTCAGACATCATGTACTCTTGGTCTTCTAGGCAGGTGGTAACACGCCCTGACGAACTCGTGCCGTCCCCTAACCAAGCACCCAACACCCAAGGGTCAATCGGTAAATCTGCATGGGGGTACTCAACTGCTTGGTGTTTAGGTAATATCGGGCGGTTCGCTTTAGGCCAGTTGGCAATATACTCCGCAGTGAAGTTATATACTTTCGCTTTACTTAGGTTGGTGTCTGAGTTCACACCCCATAAATGTTGTGCGTCACAAAGTATCTCTTCGCCGTCACTTGTTACCGCGCTATATAGCTCTCGGTCATGCCAAACTTCAGATTTACCTATTATTTTTGTAGGGTATCCATCAGGCCCGAATACTTCGTCCCCTACCTTTAAATTCTTGATTGGCACAAACCCGTTAGGGGTGGGTATCAGTGTGTTAATCTCTAGGGCGTGTGGGTCGTCAATAAGTAGTAAATCAGCACCACGACCGGCAATAGATGACCCAATACCGCAGGCATAGAACACCCCGCCTAAACTAGTATTCCACCTACCTGCTGACTTGTTGTCCTTAGCAAGTGAGACCGTGGGAAATATCTCACGAAACGCGGCAGAATCGACTAAATTACGCACTTTTCGCCCAAAATCTACGGCTAAATCGGTCGTGTGAGACACCATCATTACTTGTTTTGTCGGGTTTCTGCCAAGGAACCACGCTGGATATATGGTCGAAACTAGCATGGATTTGCCATGTCTGGGCGGCATATTGACGCAAATACGGTCTTTATCACCCGCTTCTATCGACATTAGCTGCTTGGCTAGTATTCTGTGGTGACGTCCTATGATGTACTCGGGGAAGCAACGTTTGGCAAAGGTAAGCAGGTCGTTGTAGCAGGCTTGGTTAGCCTTTCGCTGGGCGAGTTCAGAGACCATACGGTCTATTTCTATGATTTGGTCTTCGTTAAAACTGTCTAAATTGTCCAACATCACTTGGATTTCTTCGGGGGTGAAGTCTAACTCAGCAGTGACGGGCATTATGAACCCAGCTCCTCGTCGATATCTATAACGGTTTCTTCACCTGAGGACGACCTGAGTGTGAGCACTTCTGGCTCGGGGTTTATGAGTTTCTCTAACTTGTTACGCAGTTGTGTTTTGAGTTCATCAGTCGTTCGATGTGTGACGGTAATCTCGGTCTTATCGCTGAACAAGCCAACATCAGATATTTTACCTAGCAGTTCTAAGGCCTTTAGGCGTATTCGAGGGTCCGTGTTTTCCGTTTCGTTTATGAGCTTGTTGGTCACTAAGTGGCGTATGGTTGCACTGGACTCTGCCACTGAGTGCCCGTATTCTTGCAGTATGCCCGCCGTGTATAATAGCGCTGCGGGTGTCAGGGTTGTGGCACGTTTGTTAGTAACTTGTTTAGACGTCCCGACTTCATCTTCCGCGTAGTGTCCTACTAGCGTGGCCGCACGTTCCCGTTCTTCGGGGGTGGGCTCTTCTATTTCTAACCCGTGTTGACGCAGTTCTACGGCAGAGTTGCACATAGCTTCTATACGCTCGCGCAGGTCGATATAGGGTATTTGGGGCGAAAAAGGTACGCCGATTTCGGGTTCTATGTGTAGTGTCATTTATGCAAGCCTTAGCTGATACTTTACTTTATACACTATGTGCGCTATAAAGCAAATGGGTTTATATCACTTATCCAGATTGGCTCTCGCCTTGTTTAGCGCGGGGTATTTTAAAAGAGAGTCAATCTTGATGGGTAAAACGTTCAAATTAAACGGCTGTGCCTCGCTCGCATTGGGGATTAAATGACAATCAGCAGCCCCATCAACTCTTGAATTAAAAATATAGCAGGCGAATAAATCACAGCCAGTAAAGCGTCTGAATGAAATTAATCACGTTGTAGAACAAATAAAGCAAATGGGTTTTCATCCTTTACCCCCCCCCCCGTCTCAGGTACTCCCTGAGATTTTAGCCCGACTTGGTTAACGCCTTGTCGGGTTTTTTTATGTGTGCGTTTTAGGCAGTTTTGAAAATTGTGCGAAAAATTTTTTTGAGGGGCGTTTTTTGGGATGGGTGGGTAAGTCGTTGATTTTGTTGGAGAAAGTGGGTAGGGTTAATGTCGAAAAGTTTTTTGGGTGGCGTAGCTCGTTTGGACTAGTATTACTGTAGTGGGCGGGACTCCGTCCTGTCAAAGTGGTGGGTGGGGGGTAGGTGGGTTCGGTATATGCCCGTTTTAGGCCTAGCGAGTACAGGGATGTAGGTAGTTGTATATAGTTGTATAAGGTGTGTTGACTTATTAAGCTGTGGTGTTATGATGGTTACAAGTCAAGGCAACAGTGCAATGACTAACTGGAGATACACAATGAATACAACAAAACCGCGTATAAGAGTGCAGGAGTTTATGGTAACTGGTACTTACGGGCTAATGGTGCCTGATATAGATGGCACCTTCAGAAGAACTCAGGTGACTACTGCCGATATAACATACCATGGCGGGCTACAATCCGCCCATGAGTATTATAAAGCTAACGACTATCTGCGCTCAGCCGCGATAGTAATCGCCGCGCAATACTAACCTAACCGGGGGCGCAAGCCCCCACAACTAACTGGAGATGTTATGTTTTTATATAGAGGTAAGTACTACACAAGTCTGAGAGATGTATGGCACCAAGCCATGCGCGACAACAAATTAACTGGAGAATAATATGATAGTAAGCGATGTAACATGTCCACTATGCGGTAGTGGCGAAGTACGCGGTTTTAAGAACCTCAGAGACAACGGACAATGGGAGCACCAGTGCATATCTGGTATAGAGCATGGATACTACACTGTGGAGGGTGAGCAACATATGCTCCCTGAGAAACCATGGTTCATGTGCGATGGTCGTGTGTTTACCGAGCACGGTTTAGTAGGACTCAGAGAAGTATAAGGCAACAGGGGTTAGTCGTTATGACTAACCCCACTGATACCAGTTATCAGGTAGCGCCACGCCTCGCTCACATTAACCGTTTATACTCAATATGTTAGGGAACCCCTAACCTTACATATAATGTCATATAATGCTATATAGTTGTATAAGGTGCATTGACTTATTACCGTATAATGTTAATATAGTTACAAGTCAGGGCAACAACGCAATGACTACTTACGAAACTGGAGTTTCAAACATGAATAAATTAGACGTATTTACAACTGAGCAAACCAAGGCGCTAAAAGGCGCATTCGCTAAGCACACGGCTAGCCTAGCTAGCGGTATCAGCGCAGGCAATTTGGTACGCAAAGCATTGACCGATGCAAGCATTACCGCGTACGAGTTACTACCTGAATCTAATGAATTATTCAAAGGTAGAACGGAAGTCAGACCAATGCTACTAAGTTTCATAATGGAAACGTTTCAACCTAGCGTTAAAAAGTTACTTACCGCTAAGGCTGGCGATTGTAACGATTCATTATGTTTTTTATGGTCAGAACGTACCAACCCTAGCAGAGTATTGTATGACATCGATAAGCGAACGGATGAACTAAAAAAGCTAGGATTTAAAACGATGAAGGAACATCGACGCGACTGGTCACAACAAGCAAATTCTAGGCTAAACGATTACCGTTCGAGCCTAGCTAAGGCGACAGGCGTTAGTTTAAAGAAACCAATAAACGCAAGTGACAAGGTAAAAGGTGAAAAGGACGCAAGCGACAAAGTGAAAGTATGCCCTATCATGCAACACGCGAAAAACTTGTTGACTAGTTTACAGGCTAGCGAAGTCGCCCCTCTACCAAGTAAGGACTTCAACGCAATAATTAAGCTACTTAACTTGTTAACTCAACCTAGTCATTAAGCACTAAACAACTAAACCCGCCTCGGCGGGTTTTTTTTCGCCTCGAATAAAGTGAAACCCATTGAAACCAGTAGTCCTACACTCGCCTCGCCTCGCCTCGCACCTTTTATGCCTCGTAAACCCCCGCCAATCAAAACCTAACGCGTTATAACCAGTTAGCTATACCAACCCATTGATACCAGTTCTCTTTTAGCGCCACGCCTCACACGCGCGTTTTTAGCACTGATTTGTTAGGGAAGTCCCTAACATCGTTAACATGTTATGGGCAGATACCAGTTCTCTTTTAGCGCCACGCCTCACCCTCGCTTGTTAGGGAATCCCTAACATTTTGTACTTGTTATGATATGTCACCATGTACCATCTTAGTGAGAATTATAATACTAATAAACGATTTGTTCTGGTTTGTTCTGGGTTGTGCTAAAAGAGCGGTACAAACCGTTTATGATATATTAAAGTGTTACATAGTAGTAAAACGTGGTATTAGTTAGCAAAGTAAAAGTCTATTTAAATACCTTATAATATATTAATAATATATATTTATAAGTTGTTCCGGGACCACGGCGGATTATGCCGTAACATTTTTGTATATTTTCTACCAGTACAACCTTTTTGTGTTTTTTTGTCTTTTTGCGTGTTTGTGCAAATATGTGAGCTGTATCGCCCCTCCAGATACACCACCATAACAACCCGAATCTAATCGGCGCCATGAAAGCATTCTCAAAAAAACGCCCAGTACAACCTACCCCTTTTTCGGTACAACCTCCGGTACAACCTCCCTTTTTTCGGTACAACCTCCTTTCCTATAAGTATTATAATATGCCAAGCACAACCTTCCCTTTTCCAACACAACCTGCCAACCCAAAACCTAGTATAATACTAATACGCCTTTTCCTTAAAATATTGCCTTCCCTAGTATACGTGATATAATACACTTTCATCCAACCAAGAGAGATTTACCCATGCCATACGAAAAAATGTTCAATCCACCAAATTCAGCCAGTTATTACAGCTTTGTATGGGCGCAAGTTGCCAATATGCAAATCAACGAAATCATCAAAGCAGACATCGGTGCCAAATCCGTAGCTGACTTTCGTATTAACTTATGCAATGCCGCACGAGCCAAATGCAAAGGTGGCAAGTTTCAAACCAAAGTGCGGAACGGCAAGTTGTTTATAAAGTGCATACAACAACCACAACCCCAACTGAAACCAGTTATTCCACAACACCACGAAAAGGAGTTAAGCAAATGAGCTACGACCACATATTTGAGCGACATAACGATTACGGCCATGTGCGCAGAGAGCTGTTAGCCATGCGCGAGGGCGACACCATAAAAGGCACGTTCTTTGAGGGACGTGGAAACGAACCTTCCCATACTGCAACGGACGAGCGTGTTGAAGTATACCGACAGCTAGTTTACAGCAACATGTCACGGTACGGTGGTAAGTTCAGTACGCGCATCGTAGACAAAGAAATATTTATAAAGTGCATAGCGCCCATGGACAACGCGCCCGAGCAAAAAGAGCGACCCACAAGGAATACGCCATGACATACCACATTGACCAGTTAGGGCGAATAGTCAAACAGGTGCCGCACAGAGAGCCTTTCACATGCCGAGGGTGCATATACTTCATAGACGGCGAAACCACATGTTTTAGCACAGGGCCAGTAGAAAACCTGCGTCCTGATGAGGGCGTACCCAGATGTGTAATACACAACAGTATATATGTATTAGTAGATACTACGCCATGACACGATATACCATGACTTGACAACAGGTAAAAAGTATGTTATAATAGGTACTATTAACACAATGAAGAAAGCAATACAGAACGAGCAACAACCGAATGTTAGTTTTCGGGTGCTACGCACCAGACTCACTAACAAGTACAAAATGTTAGGGATTCCCTAACAACTAACAACAACTGGAGTTATATATGAATACGCAATTGAACCTAGTCACAAACGTAGCGAGCATCAGCAGTGCAAGTATGATGGTCGAGTTGAGCATATCCACATGGAGTGGTAACAAGTTAGACAAGCAAGCTAGTACGGCAGTCACGTCTGCCAATGGTGCAGAGTCTACAGTAGCTCGCGTGAACAAGTCACTACTTGCTACATGTGGTGAACTTAAAGAAATTAAAACGTTAGTGGGCGAGGCGAGAAATCATATCCACTATGGGTTGACTATGCCATGGAGTGATACAGGTTTACGACTCTTACCAACGTCCTTATACTTCGAGTACGTGCAGAAAATGAGCGAGGTAGAGAACAAGTTCTACAGTCTGGTAAACGACTTCATAGCTAATTACGACTACGAGATAATCAAGGCACAATCGCGCATGGGTTCACTGTTCAACCAAGAAGACTACCCGAGTGCCGAGACACTACGTAATAAGTTTACGTTTTCAATAAATTACATGCCACTACCTACAGGCGGTGACTTCAGACTCGATATAGGCAACGAGGCAATAGCCGATCTACAGAGGGACTACGAGGCCGCGTTCACGGATAAGTTAGAGGGTGCTATGGCTGATATATGGCAGAGGCTGTATAAGTCACTGTCTGCTATGTCAGAGCGACTAGACTACGCGGCGCATGAGAAGAAGAAGGTGTTCCGCGATTCTCTGGTCGAGAACGTGGGGGATATGATAGACATGCTCAAGGCATGTAACGTGACAGGTAACAGCCAGATGTCAGCTATGGCTGACAAGTTAGACTACGCCATGCGGGGCGTGACGCCCGAGGCGCTACGTGACGACGGATACTTGCGTGACAAGACCAAGAAAGCAGTAGACGAGGCTATCAAGCAGTTACCAAGTTTAGGATGGTAAAGTATGTATCACATTGACCAGTTAGGTAGAGTAGTGCAGGAAGTGCCCGAAACGCAATGCTGTACAGGCTGCTTATATAACACGAGGGGTCAGGCGCACGAGTTAAGTAAATGGGTGTGTGACAAACAATACCCGATATATAACTACACTGGGAACATGATGCGGTGTGGGCAAAATAAATCGATATTTGTATTAGTGGAGACAGAGCAGTGACATATCACATTGACCAGTTAGGTAGAGTAGTGCAGGAAGTACCAGAGACCCGAGCGTGTGAAGGGTGTATATATCATGGCAAGGACTCCGGCTATATATGCCGCAACAACGAAACGCCAATAGAAAGGGCGTGTTCAATGAACAACACAATATATAAACTAGTAGTACCAGATACCACCACTTGACAAGTAGTACTATAGTGTGGTATAATATAACTTCTCAGCAGGCATGTGCTTGTCGAGTTTCAACCAAGCAACACAAACCAATGTTAGTTTTCCGGTGCTACGCACCAGACTCACTAACAACATGTTAGGGAATCCCTAACAACTAAATAAACTGGAGTTACATATAAATGAATACCAAAATGTTTCAACTTAACTTAGACGACGCTTGTGACCTTATCCTAAGCACAGGCAACAAAATCACCTACTTGCTCGAAGGGCACATGG
>Ga0306898_1000754_pt1 | contig 11546 bp, 16 predicted proteins | sample AntRauMFilla1564_FD_190424 | JGI IMG/M metagenome (GOLD analysis project Ga0306898, IMG submission 190424) | Saline lake microbial communities from Rauer Islands, Antarctica - Metagenome Filla 1 #564 (v2) (version 2) | ecosystem: Environmental > Aquatic > Non-marine Saline and Alkaline > Saline ...
CCATAGGAAAGTTACAGAAGTAGTTGTTACGTTGTTACCTAGTTACCTTGAGGCCCACTAAGGCGCTAAAATCTGCCCCGCTATCCTGTGAGCCGCCCGCGCAATATCCGCGCCGCGAAAGCGCCCCGAGTGTGTAGTCTGATCTCGCACCCCCTCGCACCGACTGCCGCCGAGCCCGACGCATACCGCGCCGCGCCGCTGCCGTCACTGACTGAAAGGCCGACACAATGGCACCCCCGAGACTTCGCCAGATACGCCGCACAATCGCCGCCCCGTATCCGCAGCGCCACGACGACGCCGACGCCATAGCTGCGCCGTACGCCTTCGCCGTCGAGATTCGCCAGCCAGCCGGCGACGACGGCCCGACGCTGGTCGTCGTGCTCTGCCCCTGGTGCGGCGAGCGCGAGACCCACCCCCTCAACGGCACGCCGAGCCACGCCCCGCGGCTTTGCCTCAGCGGCGACACCGTGCGCGACTACCTACTCGCCGTGCCCGCTCAGATCCCGATCATGGCGCCCGCTCTCGCCTTCGAGCCCCGCGCGTGACTAAAAAACCTGCCGCCCCTAAGCCTCTCGACGTCGCCTTCAGCCTCGCCCGTCACGGCTTCCACGTCTTCCCCGTCAGCACCCGCAAGGTGCCGCTCGTCAAAGCCTGGCAGAGTGAAGCCAGCACCGACCCCGAAGTGCTCGCTACCTGGTGGCTGGTCGACTTCCCCGACGCCCTCGTCGGCTACGCCGCCGGCCTGAGCGACGTCGTTATCGTCGACCTCGACGCCGATAAAGGCAACGGCTCAGGCGTTGACAATCTCAAGACTGGCGAGCACGAGCTACCGCCGACTCTCCACTACTCGACGCCGAGCGGCGGCGCGCATTACGTCTACAAAGCGCCCGAAGGCGTCACGCTCACGATCGCTCAGAATCATCCGGTCGCTGCCGTCGATATTCGCGCCGGCAACGGCTTTGCAATCTATTACGGCCAGCGACTCACCAGCGCCCCGGCGCTCGCCGCTGCGCCCGCCTGGTCGCTCGTCACGCCCCGAGACCGGCCCGACGCTCGAGCGCCTGGCGCTAGCGTCTCTGCCTGGCTCTCACGAGCTACCGACGGCAAGCCCAGCGCCACGGTCAAAGCCGCCGCCGCCAGGATCGCCGAGCACGACACCGACCACGCCGTCATGCTTGAGGCCGTCGGCCAGATCGTCGCGCTCGGCACTCAAGGCCAGCGCGGCGCGGGCGTGGCGCTAAACAAGGCGCGCGAGCGCTACACGCGGCACTATCCCGACCACGCCCGCCAGTTTGACCTAGCGGCCGAAGGCAGCGTCAAACACGTAGGGCTGCCGCCAGTCACGATCGCGCTCAGCAAGCCCGAGCGTAAGGCGGTAGCCGCCCGCGCGCATGAATCAGCGCCGCAAGCAATCCGCGAGCGCGCGGCGCTTGCGGCGGTAGGCGAAGACGGCACGATCTTTGACGACTTGACCGACGCGGCGCTCGCCGAGCAAGTAGCGGCCGAAGCCGACGGGCTCTTCGCCGTGGCGAAAGGGCTAGGGCTTGTCAAGTATGACGCCGGGCGCTGGTCGCCTGTCGACGAGCTCGCGCTGATTGAGGCCGTGCGCCAGATCATGCGGCGCATACGCGCGACCGAGACCCGCGCGGCGATCATGCGCGGCGACAAGCGGCGCGAGAGCGACGCGCGAGCCCTCGAGCAACGTACGCGCATTGTCGCCGTCGCGCGGCTCGCTCTCGGCATCCTCTGGGGCCAGGCGGCCATGCCTGACGCCGACCCCGACCTGCTCAATACGCCGAGCGGCGTCGTCGACTTGCGCACGGGCAAGCTAAAGCCGCACGACCCTAAGCTCTTGCTCACCAAAATGACGGCGGCAGAATACGACCCCGACGCCGACCGCTCGACATGGCTGCGCGCGCTCGAGGCCGTGCCGCCGAGCGTTGCCGCCTGGCTTCAGGTACGGCTCGGGCAAGCGGCGACGGGCCACACGCCCGAAGACGACGTCATGCCGATCCTTATGGGCTCGGGCGATAACGGTAAGACGACCGTCTTACACGCGCCGCGCCAGGCGCTCGGCGATTACGCCGTGACCGTGCCCGACCGCCTCTTCATGGCTAACCCCGGCGATCATCCGACCGAGCTAACGACCCTCATGGGCGCGCGCTTTGCCGTGGCTGAAGAGCTTGCCGAAGGTCGTAACCTCAACGTCAAGCGCGTCAAGGATACGCTCGGCACGCCGACGATTACCGCCCGGCGTATGCGCTCAGATAACGTCACCTGGCTAGCGACTCACTCGCTGATGCTGAGCACTAACTACACGCCGATAGTCGCCGAGACCGATCACGGCACCTGGCGGCGGCTTTGCCTGGTCGTATTCCCTTACAAGTTCGTGAGCGCTGAAAAGCTGGCAGACAAAACCGGCGACCCGCGTTACCGGCTGCGCGACCCGAGCGTCAAGCGGGATCTCGGCACGGCCGACGCGGGCGTGCTCGCGTGGCTGGTCGAGGGCGCTCGCCGCTGGTACGACGCCGGCATGGTCATGCCGCCTATGCCTAAAAGCGTCGTCGGCGATACTCTCGCGTGGCGCTTTGAGGCCGACCCGGTAATGAGCTACGCGGCCGAGCGGCTGATCGTCGGCGACGAGGCGAAAGGCTGGGCGGTCGCCGCTGCCGATCTCGCGGCAGATTTCAACGCCTATACCGAAGCGCGCGGACACAAGCCCTGGTCTTTGCAGACGGTTAACGCTCGGTTCGCCGGTCACGAGTCTATGGCTGACGCTGAGCGGCGCCTCGTGCGCTTCGGCGCTAAGACGACGCCGAGCCGCCCGTCGGCGCTCATGATGCGCCCGCTAGCCGAGACGGCGCGCTCGTGGGTCGGCGTGCGCTTTGCCGCCAGCGAGCCGCGGCTTGTCAGCGAGGCAGAGCGCGACGCCGAGACGACGCGCAGCCTCGAGCGTCGACTCAAAGACTAAAGGCATGGAAAGACCCCGCCGGCTACTCACCCAGTTACCGGCGGGGTCTTCGGGCATGGCTACCCGATGCCGACTCTAGTCGGCTTGGATCAGGGTCGACGGCTCGGCGCGCAGGGCTGAAAGCTCGGCCGCCTCGACGAGGCCGGCAAGCGGCACGCCGTACTCGCGGGCGATCTTCACCAGCGCCGCGCCGGCCTCTATGCGCTCGCGCACAATGTCAGCCTTTGAGCGTTGCTCGTTGAGCGCTGCCGCTTCGATCGCGTCGGCTTGCTCGTGGCTGAGCATGATTGCAAGCGATCGCGGATAGCGCGCCGGGGGCATTGTCTGGGAAGCCATAACGGCGCCCCCTTTCTCTTGTAGGTGCTCTAACCCTACTTGACGCGCCGCTAGCGCGCTACTAGGCTAAGCAATGCAAGCCCGAAAGCCGGGCAGCGGAAAGGCCCACCATGTCGCAACCTCTCTACGCCGTTACTTTGACGGCGGCTGAAGTCGATCTAGTCGAGGCGATTATCGACCGCAAAGTCGGCGCTACGCTAATACCCGAGCCGCGCGCCACGCTCGCCGCTCGCCGTGCCGCCGCAAAGCCGCGCACCGCTTCGCGCGCCTGGCGCCACGACGGCCCCGATCTCGCCGACGTTATCGCTATGCCGTCGACCCCCGAGCTTGAGGCGTGGCTGGAAAGAAAGCGCACGCTGAACTTCACGCCTCGGCCTTTCGCTTCGCCCGCGCCGAGCAAGCCGAAGAAAGCAACGCCCGCCCAGCGCCAGCAAATCCAGGCCTTCGCCGACGACGCGGTCGCGGCGTGGCGACGTCTCGGGCATGTCGTCATTGTCGAGCCTGGCACTAACTCGGTCGGGCAAGTGTCCGACGCGGTCGCTCTCGACTGGCGTAACGTGCGCGTCTTGCCGCTCGGCGTAAGCGCGTGAGCGCCCCGCTTGATTGCCCGCCGCTGACCGTGCCCGGCTGGCTTGACGAAAACGGCGAACCGACGTCATGCGTCGGCGATCATCCTTGCCCAGGCTTTGACGCCGAGACCTGCACGGTTGACGGCAACGGCCCCGAGCTTTACCCCGAGCCGCTGCCGCTCGAGACGAGCGCCCCGGTGCCGACTCAGCCGCTACCCGACGAGCTCGCCGAGACGGGCGCCGCGCTCGACGCGGGTCTCGTGCTCGCGCTCGCGCTTGCCGTCGCGGCTATCGCGGCCGGCGCGCGCTTGACGCTAGGCCGCCGGGCGTGAGCGCCCCGATCGTCGACCTCGAGCCCGAGCTCGAGGCGCTGCGGCGTCTCGTGTGGATCATGGCGCGCCGTGCCGACTGGCTGCACGTTACCGACGCCGAGCTCGGCGACGCCCCGCGCGAGGCCCGCCTCGTCATCGTCGCGACGACCGACGGGCTACTGATTACGGCGGCGCACTCGTGACGCGCTGGGCAGATATTAGCGCCGGCGATATGGTCGAGCTCAAAGGCTCGGCGTGGCTAGTCGTCAAAGCAAAGCACAAGACTAAAGGCTCGCGCGTGACCGTGCGCGCAAGCGCCGGCGAGTACACGCGCGACGTCGACCCGCGCGAGAAAGTCACGCGCTTAGACCAAGGCGACGGCCCGCTGCGCGACGATCGCGGCGCTCAAAGACGCTGGGCTACGGCCGACGAGGCGGTCGCCGATCTCGGCAAAGGCGCGCGCTGGGATGCGCCCGCAACCGACGCGCCGGGCGCAGCGGTCGAGTCGATACTCGGCGCGCGACTCGTCGCCGAAAGCCCCGGCGTGACCGCCGGCTACTTCGTGCCGCCGATCACGCTCACGACGGTACGCTCGCACCTGGCGCTCTTTCACGCCTTGCCCGGTCACGAGCAACCCGTCGACGACGCCGACGCCTTGGCCGTGCATAGGGTCGACCACGACACGCGCGACCACGAAGCGCGGCCCGGCGCGGTCGATCACTGGCACACGAAGCGACGGCCGGGCTCGTGACGCGCCGAGACGCGCCGCCGCCCGGTGCCTGGGTAAGGTGCGACGCGAGCGGCAAGCGCGGCTATTACACGCGCGCCGACGCTAAACGCGCTAGGCGTCAGACTCTCGGCTACGCGGCCGAAGCTGGCGCGCTAACGGTCTACCGCTGCGAGAAGTGCGACCAGTATCACGTCGGGCATATGAGCAAAGCGACGAGACGCGGCGACGCCCCGAGACCCGGCGCCACTAAGCCAGAAGATATTTAGCGCTTAGTGTTGACGCGCTACTAGCGCGCCACTATGCTAGAGGTATCGGCCCGGCACGCGGGCCTCAACGAAAGGTTACATAATGTCCGATAAGACACTTACCCAGGTCGCCGCCTCGTCAATCGTTGCCCCCGAGGGCTTGACCGCTCGCGAGCTCCGCGTCAAGGCGATCAACTTTCTTATGCTCGCCAGCTGTACCGGCTCGTTTGACATTCGCGAGTACCTGATCGCTAAGGCTCGCGTCTACCGCGTAGCCGCCGACGCGCTCGAGGCGGCTCGCGCGTGACGCGCCTAGGCGACGACTGGGTCGCGGCGCTAGTTTGCGAAGGCTCTGACGCCTGGGCTCTGCCCGGTGCGGCGTCAGCCCTCACGCCGGCGCGAGCCCGCGAGCTTGCGCGCCGCTGGCTGTACGCCGCGGCTAGGGACTCAGAGCGCAAAGCGGCGCGCGTTGTTGAGGAAGCCGCAGCCCGCGCCCGCTATGAGGTCTACAAAGACGCTAACGACGTAAAGGCTCGCGCGGTAAACTTTGCCAAGAATCGCGGCGGCTTTTACAATCAGCATGACCGCAGCAAGTTCTTGAGATGGGTCGAGGGAATTGACGACGTCGACACCTGGGCGGCGCATTACGACGCAATAGCCGAAGACCGCCAGCGCCTAGCCGCGGGCGATCGCGAGTCTGAGCGTGACCTCTGGAAAAAGCTAGGCGACATTATCGCCGACGGCACCGACGGTCTCATTAGAGAGCGAGCATCGGCCCTGGGTATCGAGTGGGCCGCGCCGTTGCTGTCGCTTACTGTGGCAATGCCCGACGGCTCCCGAGTGCCCTGGGGCGAGGCCACCGTCGCGCAGCACGAGGCGCGTATCGCCATGCTTTCGAGGCACGCTAACGGCGAGCTCGAGACGGCCGCGCGGCACCGCGCGGCTATCTCTGCCATAGAGTCAGCCGGCGCTCTTTGCCTAAACGACTTCGCCCTCAAGGTCAGCGCGTGACGCGCCTAGTGTGGCGCACCCGCGCCCCGCGCTGGCTTCACGCGCTAGCGCTCAGCGCCGCCTTCATATTCTGGGGCTCGCTGGTCGTTGCTTTCTGGCTCGTCGCGCTTGTCGCCCCTACGTTGTAACCTCACCCCGTAACCCCCGAGAAGAAAAGAGCTAGACCGTGCCAAAGACTGAAGCCGAAAAGACGGCCCGCAAGATTGCAAAGCTTGAGGCGTTTATCGCCAACAAGTCACACCCAAAGCCCGAGCGCAAAGCCGCTAAAGCTGAGCTAGCCGAGCGGCGCGAGGCGGCTCTCGCCGCGCACGTCGTCACCGAAAAGCACGAAGCCGACGGCGTCAAGCCTGGCGACATTGTCGACGGCGCGCCGATTCAAGCGCCGCCGCTGACCGAAGCCGAGCAAGGCCCGACGAACGCGGCGATTATTGCCGCCGCCGATCGCGTGCTCGCTGAACCTAACGCAAGCCCTGGGGCTCGCGAGTCTGCCGATCGTGCGCGCACGAAAGCGCTCGCCGCCACGATGAAGGCCCAGCCAGAGCCCGCGCCCGTTGCCGAGCCGGTAGACGACGGCGAAGTCGCGGCTCGCGTGCAAGCTAAGCGGCTACTTCGTAAAGCTGGGCTAGTGACCGAGAGCGAGACCGGCGGCGCGCTGATCGTCGACCCCGACGCCGTGCCGCGCTATAACCCGGCGCTGGTCGCCGCCTATAATCGCGTCGTCGGCGTGACGACCGGGCACTACTTGACCAGCGACGACGAGCGCGCAGCTATCGACGCGCGCGTCAAAGCGCCTGACGCCGCCGAGCCTGACCCGATCGTCGAGCCTGAGCGCGAGAGCGACGACGAAGTCGACGCGCCTACGCCCGAGCCTGAGCGCGTCGCCGTCGAGGTTGTCGAGCCCGAGCCGGTCACGATCGCCGAGCACGAGGCCGTCGCCGTTGAGACCGACAAAGGCCGCGAGTTTGCCGTCGGCCCGCCCGTCGCTGCCGCCGCGCACGATATCGCAAAGCCGAGCGAGGCGCCCGTCGCGCTCGAGCAAAACGGGCTAGGTCAGTACAAAATAAAGCACCCAGATACGGGCAAGATCGTAGGCTATACGCGCGTTACGACCTATATCGCTAACCTGGAAGACACCAGCGCTCTCGACAAATGGAAGCAAAGAATCCTGCTCGAGGGTCTGGTCGCTAACGAGACGGCCGTCGGCACGACTGAGCGCAGCGCCGACACCGTGCCGCCTCACCTGCTGAGCATCATGCGCGACGCGATCCACGAGCGCGAGCTCGCGATCGCCAAAGCCCGCAAGGCTGACCGCAAAGGCAAGCTACTACCGGGCGAGCTTGCCGAAAAGGTCGAGGCGGCCGTGCGCGCTTTCAAGAAGATTGCCGGCGACATAGCGCAGCAAGCTCTCGACTTGGGCGGCGTGCGCGACGCCGCGACGAAAGGCACCGACCTACACGCGCTGACCGAGCTTTGCGACGAGCACGGCCTTGACGCCGTGCAAGCCGAGCTAGACGCCGGTCGGATCACGCCGGCCGACTATGCCGATATTGCCGCCTACGACGAGGCCATGCGCCGCGCCGGGCTCAAAGTGCTCGAGCGCGAGGTCGTCGTCGTCGACGACGCTCGCCGGGTCGCGGGTCGACTCGACAAGATAGTGCTCGGCAAGGCAACGGCCGACGCGGCGCGAGCGTCGCGCATGGTCGCCGACGTCAAGACCGGGCGGATCGACTACGGCGCGGGCAAGATAGCGCAGCAACTAGGGCTCTACGCTGGCGCGAAAGCCTACGACCTCGAAACTCACGAGCGCCGCGCGCACGGCGCGAGCCGCACGGTAGCGCTACTTATCCACCTACCGGCCGGCACGGCGACGTGTTTCATCTACGCGGTCGACCTCAAGGTCGGCGCTATCGGTAACCGGCTGAGCGGCGAAGTGCGAGCCTGGCGCACGGCGGGCAAGAAAGCCGTTAGCGCGGTCGACTTGGCGGCGCCTCACGCTGGCGGCGCACGGTGAGCGACTACGCCCTCGCGGCGATCGTCACGGCCGCCTTCAGCTTTGCGCTCGCGGCGTATAGCGCCGGCGCGATTGCCTTTACTTCGCGACGTCAAAGCACCCTACCCGACCGCTTGCGCTCAGGCGTCGCGGCGATCCCCGTAGCGCAGCGGCTCGAGCTTATGGATAGGCGCTACGTTCGCTTCGAGCGCCTGAAGCTTGCGCTCTTTGTCTCATTCTGGCTCGGCGTAGGCTCTGGCTTCGGCGCTCTGGCCGGGCTTAGCGTGTCGCTATTGACGGGCTAGCGGTACGCTATTAGGATAGCGACACAACTAAAAACCCCCCGAGACTCGACCGGCCTCGCGCCCCCCGCGCGTTGCCAGTCGTCGGGCGTGGCTCTTGAGAGCTAGGCGGCGCCCCCCGCGCTGCCGACTAGGCGCAATGCCTAGCCGCTCGCGAGTCGCCAGTAGAGACCGGCCTTTCTACTGGTGGCGCAATCTCACCCGCTGCGGCGGGCGAGCTCGACACCGATCCCGGCCCGAGTTGATCCGAAAGAAAGGCGCCCATCATGGCGAAAGACAAAGACAAGAAGAGCAAGCACGCAAAGTCGACCAGCTTCGGCGACGGCTTCGCAAAGCCCAGCGAGGCAGCGGCCGGCGGCGAAGGATGGAACATGACCGAGCAGGCCGAGGGAAAGCTCTTGCTCTTCATGCCGCTACGCGAAGAGAGCGTCGAGACCGCCGACTACGGCGCGAAGCCCGTCGTCGTTGCCGACGTCGTCGTGCTCAACGAGAAAAAGCCCGCCAAGTCCGAGGCGCACCCCGAAGTCTTCGTCTGGGGCGGCTACCTTCGCGGCGCTCTGCGCGGCTTCATCGGCGAGCGCCGCGTGCTGGGTCGCCTCGTGCGAGGCACGACTAAAGAGCGCGGTAACTTCCCCTGGCTCTTGGAAGACGCGACCGACGAAGAGACGGCTATCGCCGTCGCCTACCTCGAAAGTGTCGACCCCTTCGCAAGCTAGACCCCGACCGCCTGGCGGCTCGTGGCGCGCCTTACTGCAGCGCGCGAGCCGCCAGGCCCACCCCCTCGCACTCAACGAAAGGCCAGACCGTGACGCTCTTACAATTAGACCCCGACGACCGCGACCTTATGCGCCGCGCCGTCGCCGCGCTCGAGTCGATCGCCGCGACGCTTTCGACCGTGCTCGGCGACGAGCCAGAGCCCGACGAGCCCGACCAGCCCGACGCCGGCTTCGAGGCTGAGGCCGACGAGGTCGCGCCCTGGGCGCCGCGCGTCGGCGCGCTGGCGACCTTTGCCGGCGAGCTTGTCAGCGTCGACCGCCTCTTCGAGACTGAAGGCACGACCGGCGCAGAGATTGAAACCGAAGACGGTACGCGCGTGACGGTCTGGGCGCGACACCTTAGCGCCCCGCTCTGACAATGGCGCCCGCGCCTTGTAAGTCGTGCGGCAAGCGGCCGAAGATTACCGGCCGGCACCGCTGCGCCTGGTGCTCGGTCATGGCCGCGCCCATCGGCGAGCAAGTCGACGCCGCCCGCGAGCGTCGCGCCTTCGTGCCCGACGATCTCGCCCCGGCTCGAGTCGCCGAAAGGCTATGGCCGACCGGCTCGCGCTGGTGCTCAGGCTGCCGATCTTTCGTGCCGCTCGAGTACGTCGCTACCGGCGCGAGCCGCTGCCGCGCGTGCCAGTCGGCGACTACCCACGCGGCGCGCATAGAAAAAACCTACGGCCTGACGGCCGCCGACTACGACGCGCTACTCGGCTTGCAGGGCGGCAAGTGCGCTATCTGTCGCGGCGCCCCGAAGTCTAAGCGGCTGGCGGTCGACCACGATCACAAGAGCGGCGCCGTGCGCGGCTTGCTTTGCTCGCGTTGTAATCACGACCTACTCGGCAGCGCATGGGATAGCCTCGCGCTAGCTCACGCGCTCGTGACCTACCTCGACACGCCGCCCGCCGCGGGCTCTTGGATCGCGCCCGAAGCCTTACCACCTAAGACGCGCGCAGCGGCGCCCAGCGCCGAGCTAAGCCTCGTTACTGGTCACGGGCACCTAGAACGCCCGGCGCTCGCCGCGGCTCTTGAGCGAGCGGCTACGGCTTCGGCCGAGACTTACCCGCCGCTCGTCGCGCTCTTCGCCGAGCTCGAGGCCGTGCTCGTTGAGGGCAACCGCGCCGCGCTGGTCGACGCCGTTACGGCGTTACGCGCTCGCGGCTTTCTTCAGCCGACGCCGTTCTAGCCGCGGGCCGAGTCGCGCACGGCGTAGCCGGCGACCGCGGCAGAGAGCGCCCCGAGACCGGCGTAGGCGACCGGCGCCCACGCGCCGAGCTCTGTACCGAGCGCCGCGTTAGCTACGATCGCGTCGAGTAGCGCGACGACGACCGGCACGAAAAGCGCCGCGATCGTTGAGGCGATTACTTTAGGGCTGACTGGGTAAGACGTCGAGTTGCTTTCGTTGCTCATGGCTCTACCTTTCTTCGGGCTATCGGGTTAGCAGGAAAGACACCAGCGCGCCGATCGCCAGTACGACAAAGGCCGTGACCAGCCCAGGCACCCAGGCAGAGCGGGCGACCGCGCCGCCGATCCGTGCGAGGTCGGCCGAGTGCTGGATCGTGCTGAGCTTGAGCTCTTGGATCGTCGCGCCTTGCACGGCGTGCACAAGCTCGACAGACTTGAGGCGCGTCTCATGGTCGGCGCCTTGCTTCGACTGGTCGGCAAGATTAGCGAGCGCGGCGTCGAGCTTTGAGCTCATGCCTACGACCGTGTCGTAGACCTCTCGCTGTGTGATTCGCACGCCTTCGCCTGTCACGTTATCCCCGCCCATAGTTACCACCCTAGACCCCGCGCGGCTTTAGCGCCCGCTAGGGCGCCGACCAGAAGACCGTCGCGACGATTGAGGCGACCATCGAGCTACCGCCGCCAAAGGGCGCCGTGACGTTGACGCGAGTCGACACGACGAGCGCCGCGGCCGATACGTCGAAGGTGCGCGCGTGTACTAGCGTTCGCACGTTCTGAGGGGTCGATGTCTCGCCGTCTTCCGGTATGCCGCCGACAATGTACTGACCCAAAACGGGCGCCCTAGAGAAAGAGCTAGGCCCGTCAGCGCCGCCGATTCTAAGCCGTGCAAGCCCGCCCGCTGGCGAGTTGTAGCTACCGCCGAAGACGACGACCCCCGACGCTAAAACCGTCGCGCGAGTCGCCCCTGCCGGCCGGTCAAAGCTCAAGAGAGCCGCGTCGAAGTTGTCAACCGGCGTCGTCAGATTATTTTGAGTGTAAGAGACGCTAGTCGCCGAGTCGGTCGCGATCGCGTTAGCAAGCCGAAAGGTTAGCCGCGCAACTTGCGACCCGCTCGGCGCGGCCAGTCGCTCGATGC
>Ga0306898_1000755_pt1 | contig 11536 bp, 16 predicted proteins | sample AntRauMFilla1564_FD_190424 | JGI IMG/M metagenome (GOLD analysis project Ga0306898, IMG submission 190424) | Saline lake microbial communities from Rauer Islands, Antarctica - Metagenome Filla 1 #564 (v2) (version 2) | ecosystem: Environmental > Aquatic > Non-marine Saline and Alkaline > Saline ...
AACCCAAGAGGCCGTGCAGGAATCCAACCCCGCTTCACCCGCAACCCCCAACCCGGAGATTACCCCCGATGGCCAAACGACTTCTGATGGTGATGATAACCCCCCTTCTGGTGATGATGACGCTGGCGCGGATGCTGATGTCGATGCTGACGATCCTGACGCTTCCGATGTGGCCGCGACCGGAACGACTGCAGTTGATGAAGGCGGCGGTGGCGACGTCGATGGCGTCGATGCTGACCCGAAACTGGTGGAAACAGGCCCAGCGCCTCTTAATGACCAGTCGGATGATGAACTTCGCGCCACGTATCTGGCTCTCAACGGTCGGGCGGCACACCACAATATCAAACGCGAGACCTTGATCAACAAGATCGAAGACCTGCGCAACCCTGCCTGATTGAGGTGATCCGTCAATGGCCATCATCGCATCAGAGGTCATGCTCCAGGCCAGCATCCTATTACTGGATGCTGGCCTTGTTCGGTGGCCCGCCCCCGAGCTGCACATCTATCTGAACGCTGGACAGCGAGAGATCGCGCTGCACAAGCCAACGTGCTTCACCGATGAGGTCATCATCAACCTGGTGGCAGGCACGCGCCAGTCGATCCCAGCCACAGCAATTTCCCTCATGCGCGTCGTGCGCAACCTGTCAGCCGACGATGATCCCGGCCCGCGTGTCGGTGCCAAGGCGGTGACAGCGATCGACCGCACTGTCCTCGACACCCAGATCCCCAGTTGGAGTGATCCGACGGTGATGCCCTTCCGCGCGCTGGTGGATCACGTGGTAGTGGATATCGCCAACCCAGAGACGTTCTACGTCGTGCCCGGAAACACCGGGACCGGGATGCTGGAAGCCACCTGCGCGGTCATGCCGACGCCGGTGCCTGTCCCGTCCTCGCCCCTTCTCATCGCCAGCTACGTCACGTCCATGAACGTGCCCGCGATCTTCGAGAACGCACTGGTGGATTATGTCATGTACCGGGCTTTCTCGAAGGATGCCTCGACCCCAGGTCATGCCCAGCGCGCCGTGGCGCACTATCAGCAGTTTGCACAGGCCATCGGCCTCAAGATGCAGACCGACATGGCGCTGAACCCCGACAAAACCAGAGGGGCGTGATCAGTGCCACTGCCAACCGTCCCCCTCGCATCGATCCTGCCACTGGTGTCGCCTCACCTTGACGAGATATCGGACTATCTGGTGATCCAGATGCTGCGCTTGGCGGCCATCGAATTCTGTGAACGCACCAACATCTGGCGCGAGATGCTGACCGTCACCCTCGACAGCCAGGACGAGCCTGTCATCACCCCCGCCCATGCAGCGCTGCACGAGATAGAGTCGGCAACCTTTGACAGCGCTCTGTCCTCGCATACCCCACTGCAGCCGATCCGGTTCATGGCGACGACACCGCAAGAGCGGGCGGTCGATCCCACCGGCCAACCGCGCTACATCACCCAGACGTCGGCCAACACCATATCGATTGTGCCCTATGCCCCCGGCACGATCACCCTTGCCGCCATCCTGAAGCCCATCGCGGGGCCCGCGTTCGGTGTGGACAGCAGTGAACCGGACCCGGTCGTGCTGCAGGACCGGCAGAACGTCATCCCGGCATTCCTGTTCCAGCAGTTCGCCCACACGATTGCCAACGGTGCGCTCTATCGCCTCAAGACCATGTCCAACCGCCCATGGAGTGATCAGCCTGGGGCCGCCACGTTCTTTTCCCTGTTCAACCAGTCCTGCGATACGTCGTTCAACGCGGCGATCCGGGGCCAGCACAAAGCCCGCCGCCGCGCGGCCTATTCGTTTTACTGACCATGCCCATCAAGATCGAAACATTCAGCGGTGAGATGCCAGCGCGCCACCCGCGCCTTCTGCCTCCCAACGGTGCGCAGGTGGCCAGCAATGTGCTGCTTGATCGTGGCAGCCTGCGCCCACTGCGCGCCCCCGCCGTCAGCAACACCCTCGCAGTAGATGCCGACAACATCATTCTGCATCGCGGCACGTGGATCCCGGTCGATGACAACGCCTGGGCGGCACCGGGCCCCGTGGCGGATGATCGTCTCTACATCACCAGCGATGATGCCCCTGTTCTGCTCTTTGAGGGCGTATCTCGCCCACTGGTGCTGGCCGCCCCCACATCCGGGCCGAGTGCGGTCCCCAACGCCGCCGTAGACACCACGCTGGCCGAGTCCACGGTGTTTACCTACACCTACGTCACCGATCTGGGGGAAGAGAGCCAGCCCGCGCCGCTTTCCGGCGCCATAGCGCTGGATCCGGAGCAGACCGCCGCCATCGGTGGCTTCACGGCACCGCCCACCGGGCGCGGCATCACGCGGCGGCGCATCTACAAGTCCGTCACCAGCCTCAGCGCGGCCACCGGCCTGTTCTTCGTCCACGAAGAGGATGTGGGCAACGGCACGCTGACCTTCGACCCGGAGCTGCACCCGGCAGGTGAAGCCCTGCCTTCTGCCGACTATGACCCGGCCCCGGCGAACATGCAGGGGATCATCACGATGCCCAACGGCATGATGGCGGCATTTGCCGGCCAAGAGTTGATGTTCTGCGAACCGTTCCTGCCGCATGCGTGGCCGATCAAGTATCGCCTCAAGACGGATTACCCGATCGTGGCCCTGAGTGCGTTCGGCACGATGCTGGCCATCATGACCGAGGGCACGCCGTATCGGGCGCAAGGCACGCACCCTGATCAGATGCAGATGGAGAAGATCGAACAGAACCTGCCATGCGTGGCGGCGCGCGGCGCGGTCGATGTGGGCTATGCGGCGGTCTATCCATCAAGCGAGGGGCTTGTCACCATGTCGGCCGACAATGCCGTCCTGGTGACACGCGGGCTTCTGACGCTGGATCAGTGGGTCGCACTGCGCCCCGAGACGTTCATCGCATCGCAATGGTCGGGCCAGTATGTCGCCAGCCACCTGACCGCCGCCGACGCGCGCATCACGCGCCTCTTCAACCTGCAGGAAGGCAACGCCTATATCACGCGGTCGCCGATGCAGGCGCGGGCCTGGTATCACGACATCAGGACCGGGTTCCTCTATGCCCTGATTGGTGCCCGTTCCATCCAACGGTGGCACGCACCGGCCTCAGACGATGCCACATTCACCTGGCGCTCTGCCGTCTATGACGTCCGGTACCCGATCAGCTTCGCCGTGGCCGTGATCGAAGGCGTGGCCAGTGCCAGTGCCACACCAGAGGTCGCGCTGAATATCTATGCCGATGGCCAACTTATCCACACGATCACCGAGATGAACGTGCCGCGCAAACTGCCCGCGATACTGGCGCAGGAGTGGCAAGTGGAGATCGTCAGCAATGCCGAGATCCAGCGCGTGGTCGTGGCCGAAGACATGGAGGCGCTGGGACGATGAGAAGCATCCGCACCACACTGGACGCCCTGCGCCGCAAGCAGAACGTCGATACCCTGGTTGGCGATGCTGGCAAGCAAGATCAGCGCGCGGTGCGCTGGGCGGATCTGTTCTCTCACCCGACGATCAACCGCCTTCTGAACCTCGACAAGCGACAGGCCGCCGCGATCGAGACGGTAGAGGCGGCTGTCACCACCACCACCACGGCCACCATCGCTGCCCAACAGACCGCTGATGATGCGGCGGCGGCTGTTCTGGTCAATCTGGCATCGGCGCAACAGGCGCAAAACGCCCTCAACGCTCTCACGTCCGATCTTACCGCGACGACAAACACCCTGATCCGCGACAGTGGCAACTTCGATTTTCGCTTTGGTGGCGCGGGGTGGACCTCAAAGGCGGGGAATGCACTCGCCGACCAGTCTTTCGACACAATAACTGTGGGGCAGATCATCGCCCCGTGACATCTCATGCTCTGATAACGGCGCATGAACCAACCAAAGGAGACCTCTGATATGGCTGCAAATCCCTGGGCAATGTACGGCAACGCCCTCGAAAAAGTCCTTGATGGCACGATCGACCTGTCGGCTGACGCCTTCCGGATGGTGCTTGTCGGGACGGGATACACCCCCAACCAAAGCACGGATGTCGCGTATTCGTCCATCTCGGGGCAACAGATCGCCAACGGGAACGGATATGCCACCCATGGCAAGCTCGTGACCCTGTCCCAGTCCCGTGCGGGCTTGGCGGTGACGATCGATGGCGATGATCAGTCGTGGCCCACCTCGACGCTCACGAACGTGGCCTATGCCGTGATCGTGCGCGATGCCGATGCCAACGCGGCACTGGTCGCCGGTGATATTCCGATGTGGTTTTCGGAACTGAACGACGGCGGGTCGCTGTCGACGGTCAACGGCACCCTCGGCGTCACGATCAACGCCGCTGGCCTCTATGTTGTCACCGCGACAGCGGCGGCCTAACCCCAGGAGTGACTTGATATGACTGCAGGCTACAACCGCGCCAAGATGACGACGGCCACGACCGGAACCGGCACGCTGACCCTTGGCACGGCGGTCGCCGGGTTCCAAACCTTCGCCGCCGCTGGCGTGGCCAATGCTGCGACGATTGCCTACATCATCGAGGACGGTGATGCGTGGGAAGTCGGCACGGGCGTCTACACCACATCTGGCACGACCTTGACGCGCATTGTGGCGGAAAGCAGCAACGCGGACGCGGCCTTGAACCTGACGGGATCGGCGCAGGTCTTTATCGGGCTGACGGCGGCGGCGGTGGCGGAGCTTGCCACGCAGACGGGCGCGCAGACCTTGACGAACAAGACCCTGACCGCGCCCGCGATCAGCAACCCAACGTTGACGGGTTCTGTCGTCGAACAGGTTTTTGCCCTGACAGGCACCACGCCCGCGCTTGATCCGGCAAACGGCACAATCCAGACTTGGACCCTGACCGCAAACAGCACCCCGACCAATAGCCTTACAGACGGGGAAAGCATCCTGATCATGGTCAATGATGGCACGGCGTTTACGATCACTTGGCCGAGCGTGACATGGGTAAACAATGCTGGAGTTGCTCCCACACTGGCGACCACAGGCTTCACGGTCATATCACTCTGGAGAGTCTCAGGCGTTCTCTACGGCGCGCTTGTCGGGGATGGTTCCTGATGCTGGCGTCATGGCATGGCAGGGGTGCGGGCGGGGCTGTCGGTGGTGGCCTTGAGTTCGTCGGATCGCGAACCTTTCCCCAACTTGGAACCACAAGCACATTCACGGTTCCTCTTACTGCCCTGACGGGCGGAATTGCATCAGCTCCTCGGACTGGCGATCTGGTGGTGGCGTTTATTGGCATGTCATCACTTTCGGGAAGCCGTGATCTCACGATGCCTTCCGGGTGGGCCGAATTAGACCGAGTGCAAGGGAACAATACCTACAATTGCGACTTATATGTCATTTATAAAACAATGAGTGCAACGCCCGACACGGGATTTGATATTGTCGGGGGGATGCCGAGTGTAAACAGCTCCCTCGCAGTGACAATCCACGTCCATGCCGGGGCGTCAGCAGCGGCCCCGTCTTTTACAACCGCAAACGGCGGAAACTCGGTGCTTTGCAACCCTCCAGAAATTACGCCAACAGTCGCAGGATCGGAAGTTATCAGCGGCGGAGTGGGTGGACATATAGAAGGAGAAAGAACATTTTCTTCTTCCAGCTTTGATAGCTTTCTGTCTGAAGGTGTGGATGGAGTGGGAAAAGGTAGAACTGACTGCACTATTGGTGTGGGTCGGTTTGCGTGGACAAGCGGCGTGTTTGATCCAGCGGCGTTTACTTTTAGCGGCTCAAGTTTAGCGACATCCTCATGGGCCGCTTTATCTCTTGTTATCATTCCAGAATAGGAGCCGCATATGTTTGTCAAAGTCACCAAGGGCCAAGCCGCACCGATCACGCTTACCGAATTCCGCAAGATGTATTGGGAGACATCATTCCCGCAGGATATGCCCTTGGCGGAGCTGGCCGAAAAGGGCGTCTATCCCGCCCGTTATATCCCTCAACCTGAAATTACAAAGTTTCAGCGCGCAACAATGTCTGATGCATTTACTCAGGTCGATGGCGAGTGGGTGCGTGGTTGGGATATACGAGACATGTCTAAAATCGAAATCCAAAAACGGCTTAGTTGCACAAAAATGCAAGCCATTGTTGCACTAGGAAAAACAGAACTCGCCCGACTTGTGGATTTCCTAGGAAGTTTGGACCATAGCTGGATAGCACTACAGCTTTTGGATAACACACCAGTATGGCATCGCTTTTGCGAAGATGTGCAGGTTGTCCAATATGGACTTGGCTACACTGAAGATAAAATGGACGAGTTTTTCACCAAAGCGATGGCGCTGGAAGTATGACCGACACCGCCAACATCATGATGAAGTCGAGGCGGAAAGGTAACGCGTAATGGTCGGCTTTTCTCCCCTTGCAGCAACGCCACTTGCCAGCAAGGCATCACGGAAGGACGCCACCGCCATTCCGGCTGCAGGCAGCGCCACCGGGCTGGGCTTTGCCGCGACAATATCCGCCACATCAAACGCCGAGGCATTACCTGCCGCTGGCTCTCTCTCTCCGTGTCTGGTCTCGCCCCGGCAACATTTGCAGGATCCAACTCAACCTATTGAGCTCATATCCTTACCTGCTGGAGACATTGTAGGTACAACCGCAACTCAGACTTTAACCAATAAGACTCTGACCGCACCTAGAATAAACGTCACATTTGGCACTGTAGATGAGTTTATAGTTATCAATGGTACGGTTGATACTACAATACGTCAAAAACTTGAAGGATATTTAGCACATAAGTGGGGCACACTTTCGGCTCTTCCAGCGGCACACTCATTTAAAACACTACAGCCAATGAGATGATCATCGAAAATAAAAAATAAATAAAAACAGTAAAGTCTAAATAGTGGGTGTGTGTTATTAAGGGGATTTGCACTACTATGACTAATCAAGATTCTACATCATGGTTCACCCCACCGAGATGGGTAATAGATATCGGAAAATGGCTGGCTATTTTAGGATCTGTTCTGGGTGCAATAGTTATAATATACGGTCTATCAGGTCCACTCGCAGAGTATTTGGAAGATAACCGAACACAAAGAGAAGGACTGACGTTAATCATACAACAGTTTCCTTCTATATTAGAATCTCAAGCACTGAGAGATCTTGCAATTCAAGATTTACAGAGATCTGTATCTGTACTTTCTAGATCAATACAGATTATAAGCGCACCTACAGTAATAGCTGAATACTCATCTAACAGTAGGTCACTCGGCCCCTGTAGATTTGGACAACCTTGTGAATTTGAGATAGTGGTGAGAAGAACAGTCGGTGCTGAATCTTGTAATATACAAGACGGTACTACCATAAGAACAGTAACGAGTAATTCAGATAATATTCCACTTCAAGTATCAATGTCTTTTGGTTTGGAAGTTGCTAGAAATATTGGACCAGTATGGCAGGTAATCCGCATGAATGTGGATATTCCTTCATCGATGCCTATAGGTGATGCACACTTCCAGATCATCACGTTCTATGACGGTTGTGACTGGCAAATTAACGGTACACCGCCCGTGTCGAATGCCTCTCCTCGCATCAATTTCACAGTTCTAGAGTAAAGGATTTACAATGGCTATGCCAACAAGCCGCGAAGATTTTAAAGAGTATTGCCTCAGAAAGCTTGGCTCTCCTGTTATAGAAATCAACGTATCTAGTGAACAGATAGACGACCGCGTGGATGAAGCACTTTCTTTCTATAGAGATTATCATTATGACGGATCTGAATTAATCTATCTCAAGCATGAATTAACTCAGGAAGATCTGGATCAGGGATACATCAATGTTTCGCCTCGACTATTAGGCGTTACTAGAATTTTCGATCTTTCAACTTCCATATCTTCTGGTACTGGAATGTTCAGCGTCTCATATCAGTTTGTTCTAAATAACATTCAGGATATGACGAGCTATGACGTGTCGAACTATTACATGGCGATGCAAAATCTAGAGTTTATACAAGAAATGTTTGTCGGTAAACCTATGATCAGATATAACCGTCGCAATGATAAACTGTACATTGACATTAATCAGAAGAGATTACTCGTCGGGATGACTATTGTGATGGAAGCTTATGACATTATAGACGGCGAAGTCTATGCCGATCTTTGGAAGGATCGCTGGCTTCAGAACTATGCCACTTGTCTGATCAAAGAACAATTCGGAGTCAACCTTACTAAGTACGAGAGCATGCAACTCGTTGGTGGTGTCATGTTTAATGGGATGCAAATCTTGAATGATGCAAGAGAAGAAAGATTACGTCTCGAAGAACAGGCTATGGCTTCGCTCCAGCCACTGGTCTTTAATTTCATAGGGTAAAACCGCAGTACCCCTTCTATATTTTAACGGATCAACCCTATTATACCATGCTCTGAGATCAAGTCAACCACAGATCAACTACGAACAGTAAACCCTAAGTTTCACTAGTACTCCAGTGCTAAAATCGCCAGCTCAGTCATTCTACGGACGCATTGCCTCTGCCAATCCCGCGTGTCGTCAAAGTCAAAATGTGGGCCAAGTAAAGTGTCTTTGCCATATTGCCGTATAGATTTCAGTGCATCCTGTAGTAGTAAAATCTCTGCCGCCTGTGCATCGCGCTCGATTATTAGTGCGTCTAGAGCCCCCTCATTGCCTTAATTTTTGTCATATCTGACATTTTCTTTTCCTTCGTGTTTGCGAATCAGTAATCTTTGGAGCATCTGGAAAGAGTTTCGAAGATATTGTAAAACTCTCCACAGACGCTGTCCCAAACTTTAATTGTAGCCGTTCCCCCGATAATTTGGATAACGCGACCATACACTTCCGTCCCGCCACTCTTCAAGGTTACGTTGTCGCCGATCTTAATGGTCATTGTCGTTCTCCTTGGGTTTATAATGTTCCATTAAGAATAGAATATACCTTCTAGGGTAAGGGTCAACACCATAAATAGATCGTAACAGTAAGGAATTAAAAATGCCGGACTTCGACGGAAAAGAAGAAAGAATGGAAATAGGTTTGAGAATCTTAGGCAATGAGATTCTTGGGTTGTACATTAATAGCTTGAGCAATCGAAAAAACTGGATTATTCTTTCTATCGTAGCACTGATACTATTAACATTGCTGGCAAATCAACTAATTCCGTTGATTCAAATTATAGCAGGAATTATCTAATCTTATGGCTACAAGCTCATATTTTAATGCGTACAAAGTAATAGGTAACGAAAAGTCACTTTTCGAAGATCTTGTCATAGAATCCATTCGCATCTATGGGGTGGATACATATTACCTCACCCGTTCTCTACAAGAGGTGGACGAGATTCTCAACGAGGACGACGCATCTATATTCAACGCAGCGTACCAAATGGAAATGTATGTAAAGAGCGTAGACGGGTTCCAGGGCGACGGTGACTTCCTCAGCCGGTTCGGGTTGACAATACGAGATCAAGTAGTCTTTACTGTCGCGAATAGAGTTTTTGAGAAATACGCGACGAGCCAAGATTCTTCCAAGGTAAGGCCAAACGAAGGTGATCTTGTCTTTTTTCCTATGAATAAAAAATTCTTCAAGGTCATGCACGTAGAACACGAATCTGTCTTTTATCAATTGGGTGCGCTCCACGTTTACGATCTTAAGTGCGAGCTCTTCGAATATTCAAACGAGCGCATTGAAACTGGCTATCCAGATATAGACACTCACTATGATCACATTAAGACAGATCAAATAACTAGTATTACTGCGCTGCACGGAAAAGATCCAATAGCAAAGAATATATTCTTTGAAACTGAGGCTGATAGTATTCTTGATTTTTCTGAGGTTTCGCCGTTTGAAGAAGATATAACAAATCCATCAGATACATAATGAGGTTTTAAGATGCCAATTACAAATCATTTCTATAACGGATCGACTCGTAAATATATAGCACTTTTCGGGTCTCTGTTTAATAAGATGGTCATAACTAGAGATTCAGTCTCTGGAACTGAACTGCAGCGAATGATAGTACCCATATCATATGGGCCCTTTCAGAAATTTCTTGCCAAGATAACTCAAGATCCAAATCTCGATATGAAACAAGCAGTCTCGCTACCTAGAATGTCTTTTGAGATATCTTCTATGTCATATGATCCCCAGAGAAATATAGCGGCCGTTTCAAATATGAGATTAAGTGGCGAATCAGAAGGTGATTTTGTTTATGTACCAGCGCCTTATAATCTAGAGATCAATCTCTATATTATGACTAAATACACGGAAGACGGTACTAAGATACTTGAACAGATACTTCCTTTCTTCAAACCAGATTACACGTTCAGTGCAAAGATCATCGATGATCTGCCACCTCTTGATCTGCCACTAGTTTTGACCAGTATATCTACTGAAGATATGTACGAAGGTGACTTTGAGACTAGAAGAGCTCTTATGTGGACGCTTTCTTTTACTCTCAAAGGTTGGTTCTTCGGCCCAGTTCGCGAAAAGAGAATTATCAAGTTTATAGACAATCGGATTTATTCATCTCTAGAAACTGGTGATGGATACACAAGTATAGAAATTCAACCTGGTCTTACTGCACAGGGCGAACCCACGGAAAACTTAAATGAAACAGTACCGTTTACGGCCATAGATTTTGGCGATGATTGGGGCGTGATTACTATGATAGAGGACGTAGAACCAGAAAATGACTAAGCAAAATCCGATAGATGAAGCACTTGGTCTGCGCAATATAGAAGACGCAGAAGAAATAAAGTTGCCGGTTGTCGAGAAACAACCGCCAGTAAATCTTCCCGATACGATCGAACACGGTGTTGAAGACGATGAGACTTTTGCAGACATAGAAACAACCAGAAGCAACATTAAATCGATCATCGAGCAAGGCGGAGACTCTCTTGTAGAAATAATTGCTCTTGCTAAACAATCAGAAAGTCCTCGTGCTTTCGAAGTTGCAGGTGCAATAATGAAAACTCTATTAGATGCAAATAAAGATTTCTTGGAAGTGTCAATGAAGAAAAGAGAACACAAAGAAGAGTTGACAAATCCAAAAGACAAGAATGGTAACCTTACGAATGTGACGAATAATAACCTAATCTTGAGTACAAAAGATTTATTGAATATGATTAAGGGAGAAAATTTAAAATGACGCGTGAAGAAGTAAAAGAATTTTTAAAATGTCGAGACAGTATTCAGTATTTTGCAGACAATTATGTAAAAACTGAATCACCTTCAGAAGGATTAGTTCAGATGAAGTTATCTGAACTTCAAAGAGAAATAATTCAAGAGTATTCTGTAAGTAAATCTCTGATGAGAAAAGATCTTCCCAGACAGGTAGGTAAGAGTGTGCTGCAAGCAGTGATTATAGCACACCAGAATATCTTTGCAGATAAAGAAGAAAGTGCTTATATCTTTGGACATAGCTTCTACAATGGACTAGATCTGTTAAGAAGAGTTGAACTTATTCATGAGAATCTACCAGAATTCTTATTTGACTATAACCCCATAGTAAAGAAAACAAAGACGTCAATAAAGTTCGATGACGGTAAAGATGTCTGTGCCTTTAACATAAAGAACTTTTCGTGGCAGCATAACGGC
>Ga0306898_1000756_pt1 | contig 11526 bp, 9 predicted proteins | sample AntRauMFilla1564_FD_190424 | JGI IMG/M metagenome (GOLD analysis project Ga0306898, IMG submission 190424) | Saline lake microbial communities from Rauer Islands, Antarctica - Metagenome Filla 1 #564 (v2) (version 2) | ecosystem: Environmental > Aquatic > Non-marine Saline and Alkaline > Saline ...
GGAAAAGCTATTTCAGATGCATTCGTAGCTAATGAAGGTATTACCTTCTATCTAGTTTTGAAAGATGATGCTGGTAATGAGCTTGGTTCAATGAGTCCAACTTCAGCAGAGAATACGTTTGCGTATACAGTGAGTCGGGCGGCAGTAGTTGAACAAGAGCCTCGTAGTAGCAGTGGTGGTGGTTCTTCTAGTGGTACACGAGTGGATAATCCAGTTACACCAACTCCTTTGGTACTCGGAGCTTCAGATTCACAAGAACTAACTGCAGAAGAGCTCTCTGCTTTTCTGACCAGTATTAGTGCAATACTGGCTGGTATTCAGGCAGGCAATGAAGCTGGAGACATTTCAGATGAAGACACTGAAAAGCTTATCATCCAACTTGGTCAAATTGTCACAGTTTTATCGGGAATGTTTCGGTAAGTAAGTAATTTAGCAAAGTAAAAAGACCCCAGCTTGGGGTCTTTTTTGTTTACTCAGCGTAAAAGGATATTCCGTAATCCTACAAGCGCTCTGCTTGAAGTAGCAGCTGATAACAAGCTCCGAGTTGAAGTTAACGGGTTTGTTGTGCTCGATCAATTTGACCAAAACAACTACGTTGGTCCACAAACAGTCGATATCTTAAGTCGATTGAACCTTACAGGAGAAAACAAGATTGAGTTCATCGTGAGAAATGATGGAGATGACGGAAAGAGCAAGCTACAAAATCCTGCGGGAGTACTATTCCGACTTGATATCGAAGGTGATGTTAATTCTTGCGCCACTACAACTGAACCAGAGCCAGAGCTTCCGCCAGTAACTTCGTGTGCATATGTGTCAGACCTAGCTCTAAATACAACACCAACACAAGGAAATGTAGCAGGTACCCTGACTTCATTTGCACTCAACGGTAATTCTTACACTACTGGTGATGAGTTTGACCTATTTGCAACTACTGACACCTCAGCCGTTGGTTCATTCCAGGATGAGGTAGTAATGGAGCGAACTGCCGACGGACTACGACTGTTCTTCTACGGAACCGGTGTAAACGGAGGTCCGGTGACCGAATTTAGCGGGTCATTCCAACTGAATGGAGTTGATCTCTCAGGTGTGTCTATCGAAGCGGATTCACAGCCAAATGAAGCAACCGGAGCATGGCCAGACGAGTTCGCAATTGATGCCTCAGGTCTGGTGACATTCAAACTCTACACGAACTCAGGAAACGATAGTTTTGTGATTAGTGCATTGAGTAACAACTGTGATGTGGTGACACCAGATACATTCCGAATCTTTGGAACATCTTACCTGGGAACAGGAACAGATAATCCGAATCCGGGACAATCAATCATTCTTGAGAGTACTAGCTTTAGTACAACTACTGACCAAAACGGTGAATACTACTTTGATGTAGTGCCAGGTGATTACGAAGTTGAGAAAATCATTACTGGAAATCAGACTCACATTCGAGCTGAAGAAAACGGAACACCAGTACCGCCAAAACGGCAGACCTGCGTATTCTCAGTCGTAGCAACTAAATCTACCTACCAGTGTGACTTCTTCAACTCACAAGACGATGGTGGTACTGGTGAAAACGATGACTTCTACACCATCTCAGGCTTCAAATATATCGATACCAATGGTAACGGTGTACTAGATCAAGGTGAGACAGGTGCAGCTGGTTGGACAATCACAGCGTCTGATCGACGAGGAGATAGTGCTAACCAGACTACTCTTACCGGAGACGATGGATCATACTCATTAACTGTTCCAGCGGGTGATTGGGAAGTTAGTGAAGAGGATCGAGGTGAAGATTGGACGCAAACTGCTGTATTTCAAAACGGTACTGTAGTGTCCACAGAATCTGGGATGGGAACTTGTTCATTCAACCTCAATGACGACGTATCAGACACTAACGCAAATTGTAACTTCCTCAATCAAGACAATACTCCAACTGATGGTGAAAACGGTGGTGGCGGTATAATCGATAACGGTAGTAGCCAGACTACTACTAGTGGCGGTAGTAGTTCAGGTGGAATTCCTCAAGCTCGATTCCTTACAAATGTTGGACCAACTGAGCAAGTTCTCGGTGCTGCTACTTCAGTCAATATGTGCCCATTCTTGGGAGACTTTATGCAGATTGGTGTAGAGAATGATCAGATGGAAGTTATGAAACTGCAAGCATTCCTGAACATCTTTAGAACTGTCTTTGGTGGAACAGCTCAAGACATGACCGGGGAGTTTGACGCCACAACTGATGCTAACGTAAAAGCATTCCAACGGCACTTTGCTGGGGAAATCCTTATCCCATGGTACGAACGAGGAATTGTGCCGCACAAGCAAGCCACTGGATTTGTCTACAAGACAACGCTGTGGAAGATTAACAGTATTGTTTGCCCAGAGTACGCTGTTACTCCAGACTTTACGGGAGAAGATCTAAAAACAAATGTAAACAAAAGTCGAGACTTCTAACGATTAGAAGTTGCTGAAAAGACCCTATCCACAGGGTCTTTTTTGTTTGCTATTGACAAAACACTCATTTAATACTTTAATATAGGTATTATGCCGTCACATCCACGAGGTTTAGATGTATTCCAGAAGCTTTCCATGTCTATCATGAGTTTTTTGGTGTTGGTTACCTTTATTGGGGCCAACTTACACGCCGTACTATGGCAGTCTTCTGACTGGTTAGTTTCGACCGTGTTGCCAGCCGTGGTAGTCGATTTGACCAACCAAGAGCGAACAGGTACTGCGGCTGCACCGCTGCAACGCAATGCAACACTCGACAAAGCCGCTCAATTAAAAGCCCAACACATGGCCAAGTATGAATACTTCTCTCACTTTAGTCCCGATGGTGTGTCACCTTGGCACTGGTTTAATGAGGCCGATTATCTGTTTGCCCACGCCGGAGAAAACTTAGCCATTCACTTTACTGATTCTTCAGAAGTGGTAGAAGCTTGGATGAAGTCCCCGGCTCACCGGGAAAACATCGTCAATGGTATCTATACCGAAATTGGTGTTGGGACAGCCAAGGGTACCTTTGAAGGCTACGAAACGGTTTATGTAGTGCAGTTGTTTGGTACGCCTGCAATGGTTCCCGTCCGCGCTCCAGCCCCGCAACCATTAGCAGCCTCGTCGCCTGCAGATACGTTGGCTGTAGCGGATGTATTTGCAGTCCCGAACACCCAAACCAGCATAGTTCAAGATGTCGTTGTCGAGCCAGCAATGCCTGTGGCTGACACTACGGTAGTAGCTTCGGCTCAAGATACTCCTGGTCGTTCAAACGTCTTGGCTGAGAGTGAGTCACTGGTCAATGAAGCGCCAGTCGAGTCACCTGCTCCAGCGGCAGTAAGAGAAGAGCCGGCATTGGACGTAGGTTTGGAAACGTCAGAACCAGTTATATTGGCTCAAGCTGTGCCACCGCCAGAGACAGTGTTGCCTCCCGCTCCATTAGCACCGGTTGCTCCTACAAACCCAATCGTCATGCCCACCGAACTAGAAAATGTAGTGGTAGTAGAGTCACCAACCTTGGCCACTTCTTCTGGTTTGGCGGTGGGAAGTATTGTTACTAATACACCGGCAGATGCGGGCGGCGGCCTGATTTCATTTGCTACGCAACCGAACGAGTTACTACAAATCGTGTACCTTTTCTTGGCGGTGATTGTCGTCAGTCTACTTGGCACCTCCATTGTGGTCGAAGCTCGAAGGCTACACTTCCATCAAGTTGCGTATAGCTTCTTCCTGCTCTTTGGTATGGCCGGTCTCTGGTACGCCCATTCTTTACTAACCACGGGCGCGGTGATAGTCTAGAGCTAATACGCTCTGCTGTTGCGGAATAAATCTGTCGTGAAAAACAATCAACAAACTACAGTCATCACTATTTCACCAGTCAAAACTGGTGATTCTTCGCATACGCAGCCTCTGTATTCCAGTCAGCCTGCAGCGGGTTTCCCGTCTCCTGGTGACGATCAGGTGGAGCAACCACTGGACCTTAATGAGCTACTTGTCGAAAATGAGTCAGCCACATTCTTTATTAAAGTAGCTGGCGACTCGATGGAGGGTGCAAAAATATTTGATGGAGATATTTTGGTAGTAGATAGGTCTATTGAAGCTCGGTCGGGCCATATTGTGGTGGCTGCCGTTTATGGTGAATTGGTAGTTAAGCGATTACAAAAGACTAACAATTCCATGAGTCTGCTTTCGGAGAACGAAGACTACGAACCAATCTTAGTTAATGACGTTGATGGTTGTTTTATTTGGGGCGTGGTCACAGGCAGTGCTCGGGTCTTGATATAATTAGCTGATAAAGAATACTTCAAAGTCTAGCAACTCTTCGTCTGCGTGATTACTTGGCAGTAAGATGATGGTCATTAATCCGTCTCTATCTATATGACACAAACATCCACAGCCGCTTCTAACCTATTCAAAGCAGTCATCGGTACCAGTATTGCCTTTAGCTTTTTGTTTGGTCCGCAATTGGTTCAGGCCGCCAATTATGACGTAGGGGTCTGGATTCCTTGGTGGACTGAGGAAGCTGGCACCAAAAGTGCTATGCAAAATATTAACGACATAGATATTATTTACCCGTTTGTATTTGAAGTGTCTGCTACTGGCAAGCTTATTAATAAAGTAGATTTTAGTGACGACCACTGGGACGATTTGTTTGATGAAGCAGACGATAAACGAGTAGACGTTGTTCCGACCATAGCTTGGTTTGATGGTCCTGCTATACATGCTGTGCTGAGTGATGAAGATTCGCGCGAGAAACACGTGCGAGACATTGTAAAGATGGTTCGAAAATACCGATTTGACGGAGTAAATATTGATTATGAGTCAAAGCTGGGCGAGACGATTGATTACTTCTCTGAGTTTCTTAAAGAATTGGAGGATGCCTTGGGACGACGCGACCTCACCTGTACCATCGAAGCCCGCACACCACCTGATTCGTTGTGGCGCAATGTGCCAGCAGTGATACAGTATGCCAACGACTACAAAGCCATGAATCGCTACTGTGACTGGGTAGAAATAATGGCCTACGATCAGCAGCGGGCTGATATCAAGCTTAATGAACAACGACGTGGCGTGCCGTACGCACCCGTGGCCGATACTGACTGGGTCGAGAAAGTGGTCCAGCTGGCACTAAAAGATATTGATGCCGACAAAATACTGCTTGGGGTAGCAACCTACGGCCGGGCGTGGGATGTGACAGTAGCGCCCGATTGGTACAAAGACTACAAACGAGTAGCCTCACTCAATCACCCACGTATCCTCGAATTATCCCAGAAATATAATTCCCCGATTGGTCGGGCGGCTGGTGGCGAAGCGGTTATTTCTTACTTCCCTGAAGACTCGGTATGGACGATATTGAATCAGTTACCTACGCCAGCTGGTACACCAAAAGGCTATGAAGCAGCTGCTAAGGCCTTGATGGTTGCTACGTTTGCCAATATTGAAATACCAGTGCGGTTCGTGTCTTGGAGTGATGCTGAAGCGATAGAACAGAAGTTGGATTTAGTTGAGAAGTATGACTTAAAGGGTGCAGCGGTGTTCAAGGTTGATGGGGAAGAGGATCCTAAGATGTGGAAGTTGTTTTAAATGAGCAAACGAGCGTAGCGACTGTTGCGAATGTATGTCCGAATCTTCTCCTTTCCTAGAGAAGATTCCTGGACCAGGTATGTTGTCGCAGTAGGTGAGGACGTATCCTTCACACGCTTGGATGTTTTCTATTGCGTATAAGCACTTAGTCTTCGCTTGACGCTGTAAATAGAGCCGGTCAACCACTCTGCTGGATAACTATAAAAAACTGCCTTAGGCAGTTTTTTGGTGGGGGAGGATATGTTCTAGGAAATATTTCTCTAGGTCATGGTAAACATGTTTCTTTAGGTCCCCGGTGACGTTGATGGCGTCAGTGAAAGTGGTCCAGCGAAAGTCCGAAGCTTCGTGCTCCAGAGCTTTACTCAAATCAATTTCAACTTCTGATTTTAGCTCAAGAAAGTACCAAAGGTGAGCTTGTCCAATCCTTGATTTGGTAGCATCGGAGATGGAGTGTTCGTGCTGGTGAACGGTCCAGTTCGGCATCTTGGTGATGGAGCTAAAATCAGATTCTTCCAAACCGATTTCTTCTTTTAGTTCTCTCCATAATGTTTCTTCGGGATGTTCATTCGTGTCGATTCCTCCTTGTTGAAATTGCCAAACTCCGCTGGGATTTTGAGCTCGTTCAAAGAGAGCCACTTCTCCTTTTTGGTTATAGATTACCGTTCCTACTCCAGCTCTAAAAAATCGGGTGTCGATAGTTGTAGTCATAGTAGTACACAGTAGCATAACAATTGGTATACTAATACCATGCAGCAAAAGTGGATTGGTTTACTCGACTGTAATAATTTCTTCGTTTCGTGCGAACGGCTTTTTCGACCGGACTTAGTGGGGAAGCCAGTGATTGTGCTCTCGAGTAATGATGGCTGTGTGATTGCTCGTTCGCAAGAAGTAAAGGACATGGGTGTACCGATGGGTGTCCCTTACTTTCAGATAAAGGACATCATCAAAAAACAAGGTATTATAACGTTTTCTTCACATCTCACGTTGTATCGAGACATCTCCAGACGAGTGTTCACTACCATGCAAAACGAGCTCAAAGCGATAGATCAGTACTCTATCGACGAGGCGTTTTTCACGACTGCGTTGGAGAATCCACAAGAGTTAGCCCTCGACTTGAAGCAAACTATTGAAAGAGAAGTAGGGATTCCGGTCTCTATTGCAGTGGCCAAAACCAAGACGTTGGCTAAGTTTGCCAACACGATAGCCAAGAAAGAAACAGGGGTGTTTTGCTTACAAGCAGACCAGTGGGAACGGCTCGCAGGTGTAACCAAACTCTCGGCTATTTGGGGAGTTGGAGGCGGGATGGAGTTACAATTTAAACAGCATAATATCGTTTTTGTAGCAGACTTACTGGCCGCCGATGCCGCTCGAATCGAGCGGTTATTTGGCAAACACGGGGTTCGATTACAAAACGAACTACGTGGTATCCCAGCGTTTTTTGCTGACTCAGTCGACGTGCAACAACAAAGCATAATGAGCTCTAGATCATTCAAAAATACCACAGAAGACTTCGCAACAATAGCCGATGCTGTGGCCTACCACGTAAGGCATACGGCAGCTGATTTGCGCAGGCAACACCAGACAACTCAGGAGCTGCGTGTGAGTATTCGGCCAGGACGACACAGTGATTTCTTCATGCGTGGTGGGTCTGCAGTGGCTACGTTGACCGCGCCCACCAACGACTCGATAGAGTTAATGCAGGTGGCACAACGGCTCTTAAAAGACCTCTTTGAACCAGGTGTTCCGTACAAAAAAGCTGGTGTCACATTGACCAGGTTGCAGTCTAGCGACGTCTCCCAAGCTCAGTTGTTTGGCGAAAGTGTCCAGTCACAGAACAGCAAACTGATGGCGGTGATAGACGCGCTAAATGCCAAGCAGGGCAAAGAGAGTGTCTTGTTGGGCAGCCATCTGCGGACCGTTGGCTGGCAGTCTCAAGCCCAATTGCGGTCACCCAAGTACACAACGGCCTGGTCTGAGTTAGCTGTTGTTAAGGCCAAGTAAGCTAACCGACATTTGTTCTTAATGCTAGGTAATGGTCATGTCTAATTGCTAGATGACAATCCATTAAAACAAACACTTTTTTTAAGAAACAAAAGTCAGTCCCAGAAGGTTATCAACAGTGCTATTCGGACAAGACCTCTAAGACTTAGTAGAATGTCTTTAGTTCGATTGAAGCGATGATATCCATTGATAGGCTGAGTCTTTCAAATACAAAGGGTCATATCATCTCCACTGCTTCGATCGAAGACTTCTCGTTTGTACAACAACAACAGGAAGTAGAGTTATTTAAAAAATTAAATATAAATATAATTATGTTCGCAACTACAACAAAAGTTGGATTTGCGCAACGAGTGGTCGCGACACTTGTTGCAAGTGCAATGTTGTTATGGTCCATCGGCTATTACACAACAGCACAAGCAGCTAACCTCACCACTATTAGTAATACGTTGACTGACTCTGATCTCAGTGTTACATCAGGTCACACAATCGCATTTACGATTCCAACGGGTTCAGCACTTGCAGCGGCAAGCGAAATCGATATCACCTTTCCAGATGATTTAGGTTCAGCTGGATTCACCGGAGTAAACACAGCAGCACAAGCAGATTTTTCTGCTACTATCGACGGTGTAACTGATGTGATTGATACCTACATCGTAACAGGTCAAGTAGTAACATTGTCACTGACTACAGCAGTAACAGCGGGGCAAGAAGTCGTGATTACATTAGCAGATGGATTTGTAACTAATCCAGACGCAGTAGGTTCTACAGAATTTACTGTAACTACAACCGAAGGTGATTCAGGTAAAACTCGAGTAGCTATCATCGATAATGTTCTTGTGACAGCTATCGTTGAAACAGCTTTTGACTTTACAATCACCGGTCTAGCTACATCAACAGCAGTAAACGGAACGTCAACAACTGGTTCAACAACACCAACATTGATTGACTTCGGAGTACTGACTGCAGGAGAAATCAAATCACTAGCACAACAGTTGAACGTAACTACAAACGCCCGAAACGGATTTATAGTAACGGTACAAAGTGACGGAGACCTGCAATCATCAACTGGAGCGGTCATCGACAACTTCGTAGAAGGCTCAGATGTTTCTGACACAGGAACAGCTTGGGTGTCACCCAACCCAACCATTAACGATGAGACATCATGGGGACACTGGGGTCTAGCATCAAACGATGCCGACCTAAACTCACTGGGAACATTCTACGGCGCAGAATTTGGAACTAACGATTTTATCGCAGCTTCAACCTCAGCTCGTCAAGTATTCCACCATGACGGTCCGTCAGACGGAATAGAAGCAAACATTGGAGAAGTCAATGTGATCTACCAAATTGAAATCACGCCACTACAGGAAGCGGCAGATGACTACAATACAACCCTAACGTACATCGCAACTCCTATTTTCTAAAGTATTTAGAAATCTTTAAAACCTCTCAGTAATGAGAGGTTTTTCTGTATACAAGTAAAGTTGTTCAGCAGTGATAATGGTATGATGGAGCAAATTTATAAAGTTAATAGTTACTTATGTATCCTGCCCAACCAACCTTACTGACAACCTTACTGAAATTATCCATCACTAGGTACGTATTTTTACTGTTGGCTGCATTCTTTTGTTTCTCAGTCAGTACGCTCGCTGCTCAAGCTCAAAGTACCGGAGTGAGTATTAAGCCAGCGACTATAGAAGAGACACTAGATCCTGGTACCACAAAGGACTACTCGATTACTGTTGAAAACCTCAATGATACAGAGCAACTCTTCTTCGTATTTACGAGAAATATTTCTGGTGTAGCTGAGGGCGGTGTACCTATATTTGCCACTGACAATATGGAAGTCACCGGCTTCGAAATATCAGAGTGGATTTCTTTACCCGTGAGTGAAGTGCTGATTCCTGGTAATGGGACAATCTCACTTGATTTCACACTGAATGTACCGCAGGACGCCACACCAGGAAGTCACTTTGGTGGAGTCTTTCTTTCGGCTGAACCTCCTGGGATTGAAAGGAGCGGGGCGGCAGTCGGCTACCAAGTGGCCAACATTATTAGTATCAGGGTTTCTGGGGATGCTGTTGAACAAGCGAACATAAGGCAGTTCTCAACTTCACAGTTTTTGTATGGATCACAGAATGTGGACTTTGCTGTTAATATCGAAAATACTGGTAATGTCCTGGTTCGTCCGATTGGGCCACTGGAAATCAAAAATATGCTTGGCAACAAAGTCGGAAACATCGTATTTAACGTAGACCAAGCGGCAGTTTTTCCGGGAGTAACCAGAGAGTTCACGAACATCAACTGGACCGGTGATTCAATCGGTTTTGGCCGCTACGAAGCGATACTAAGTCCGAGCTATGGCGACATTGGAGCTAAGAAAACTATGTCCAACACGGTGACTTTCTGGATTCTACCGATGAATATTATTGGTCCAGCACTAGGGGTGTTGACCGTTATCCTACTGGTAGTATTCTTATTTGTCCGTATCTACATCAAGCGCTCACTAGCGCACATGAATCAGGGAAGAAGAATCCTGCGACGACGCAACAAAGGCGGTTCATCGGCTACACTATTAGTGGTCGTCGTGACACTGACAGTGACCGCATTATTCCTTATTGTACTACTGGCTCTCTTTGCCTAAGTTGTTATACTTACTGTATGAGACAGGACACAACTTATCACCGAGTACTGCGGGTGGCCACTATGGTCTGCGCCTTGGTACTGTTGTTTGAGAGCGGACTGATTATTGAATCAACCGCGCAGATGTCTGAGAACGCCCACCTATATATGGCAAATGCCATCGGTATGTCTGCGTCCGTGCAACCAACCGAACTAAACGAACTCACTGCCGGACTAACCCAAAAACAACGCGAACTAGCCCAAAGAGAAGCAGCTCTGGCTGAAAGGGAAATTGCGCTTGGTCTGTCAACTGGTGGACAGAGTAACGACACAGCTACCTACGTGTTGTCTAGCATACTTTTTGTATTACTGGTGCTGATACTACTCAATTATGTGATGGACTATTTGCGCGCAAAAGAACGCAGCGACTTCCAACCTGTGTAATGCACGAAAATTACCGTTCCTAACACGGTACAATAAGAAGGACTTATGAACGCTATTTTACAACAAGCCTCTATCTCTATATTGCTACTGGCTAGTTTACTATTGGTTTTTTTGTGCGTACTGCCTGGTAGTGCTTCGGCGATGAATATTATCGAGTATAGCAATACCCTTACGGACTCTGGTCCGTCCGAGCAATCAAATCACAAACTCAATTTTACTATCCTGACTGACTTGTCTCCCGGAAGTGTGATAGAAGTGACGCCGCCAGCTGGATTCAGTATTATGGGGTCTAGTTCACTCTTGGCGCGTAATGTTGAGTTGGTAGTAGATGGAACAGTAAGAACCTCGGCTGACGTAGCTGCGCCTGGTATTGATATGGTTGAGGTGACTGACGGAGCGCCAGGGCTGGTTCGGTATACGCTGGCACCAGATGCATCCATCTCTTCCGGGAGTGAGCTTGAACTGCGAATTGGTAACAATACCACCACTGCTCAACCAGTCACCTTTACCTTCAGTACAACAACCGGCACAACCACTATTCCGGGTGATATAGAACCAATCATTAATTCAAGCGTGTTGGGTCGTCATGATGTAAAGGTAGAAATATTTGATGGAGGATTAGTGGCAGATAGAGACTTCATTATTTTTCTCAATGAAAAAGTCTCAATGCCAAATATCGATACTACAGAAACAATCCCGCCATTCCGGTTTAATCCAGCACCGACTAGTACCGTGGGTGGAACAACACTCAACGTAGAGATTTCATTAGAAACAGATGAGTTTGCTGAGTGTCGTTACGATGTTGTCGCGGGTACGGATTTTGGATCTATGCCAGTCACCTTTGCTAACACGGGTTTGATTTTTCACTCGGGTATTGTGGCTGTGACACCA
>Ga0306898_1000757_pt1 | contig 11500 bp, 13 predicted proteins | sample AntRauMFilla1564_FD_190424 | JGI IMG/M metagenome (GOLD analysis project Ga0306898, IMG submission 190424) | Saline lake microbial communities from Rauer Islands, Antarctica - Metagenome Filla 1 #564 (v2) (version 2) | ecosystem: Environmental > Aquatic > Non-marine Saline and Alkaline > Saline ...
CCGTCGCGTGAAGCTGGACAAGCTGGCGCTGCGCATCGCTTGGCGCGTGCTGTTTGCGGCCACAGGGTTTTTTAGGCATTCCATCCATACGTTAAATATAGCGCAGGTAATTATAGATGACAAGGTGCGAACGGCTGGCCCGTCGCCTCAAGGGTGGCGGTCTGGCCCGTGAAGTTCTGCCAGCGTTGGATTATCACGTCGCAATATTTGGGATCGAGTTCCATCATCCGGCAGTCGCGGGCGGTCTTTTCACAGGCGATCAGGGTTGAACCGCTGCCGCCGAATAGGTCCATCACGGTGTCGCCAGATTTGCTGCTGTTTTCCAGTGCGTGTGAAACCAGATCGACGGGCTTTATTGTTGGGTGCAGCCCACTTGAGTCTCTGCCAAAATCCCAAACATCAGAAACACTTCTGCTTTCGACTTCACCAGCGAAAACACACAATTCATGTTGAAACCTGTATCCACCCTTTCCCATCCCAATAGATGGTTTTTTCCACACAATGCAATTTGATATTTTTCTGTATTGAGAAACGGCGGCGTCTGTGAAGCCGTAAGCCCTAAACCCAACCCACAAATACCAGCTTGCACCTTGCTTTGAGACAACATTGATGTTTTGAACCGCATCTTGGATTATACCTTCGGATTCGGCCATGGAGGAATCACCCTTTATACTCCCCGAACGCTGCATGTTTACCCCATAAGGCGGATCGGTAAACACCATATCAGCCCGCTGCCCATCCATCAGCCGCTCCACCGCGTCAATGCTGGTCGAGTCACCACACATCAGCCGATGCCGCCCCAGCAGCCACACGTCGCCCAGAACCGTCACAGGCACGGCAGGCGCGTCCGGCACCGCGTCGGGATCGGTCAGCCCCTCAGTCTCGTCCAGTGTCAGCGCGGCTATCTCACCCAAGTCAAACCCGGTCAATGACAAGTCAAAGCCCGCCGCGTCCAGATCCGCAAATTCCAGCTTCAGAAGTTCAACATCCCATTCGGCAAACTCTGACACTTTATTGACGCTCAGGCGGAACGCCTTGATCTGCGCGTCGGTCAGGTCATCGGCCAGTATCACCGGCACCTCGGTCAGCCCCAGCTTGGCGGCGGCCTTGAGCCGCAGATGCCCGTCCACAACCGTGCCGTCCGACTTGGCGACGATTGGCACGCGAAACCCGAACTCTCGGATCGCAGACGCCACCTTGTCAACGGCATGATCATTCTTGCGCGGGTTCCGGGCGTAGCCGATGCAGCGCTCTATCGGCCACGTTTCAAATATTAGCATTTTTCAAATCCCTCAAATTCATCAGCGTAGCAAATTGACGTTCGCGCAACATGCCCTGCCACATTTCTTGCTCGATTGACCCTATACCAAAGCCCTCCGTTCCGACGAACAACATCTCCACGGTTTTGTGGTGCTTGACGCAGAGCGGCACCAAGTTTGCCTTGGAGTTATCCCTAGTCAAGCGGAAAGGGATGATGTGGTGGACCTGAAGCCGCTTTGTCGTCCCGCAAAGTGCGCAGAAAGGCGTTGACCGGATCACCTCGCGGCGCGTCTTGTTCCACTGGCTGCCGCGCCCCGTCGTCCGCTCCGTCCGGCACATGTGCTTCTCGTAGCATGGCCTTGAGCAGAAGTTTCCGCTTGCGTTCGTCTTGAGCGACGACGCGAGGATGGTGAACCCCGTTCCGCACTGATTGCATTGTCGCGCGACCCTACATGCATCAGACTTGCATTTCACCGAGCAGAACTTGGCCCGCGACGAATTCACCGGCTGCTCGCATACAACGCACGCTGGCCGATGCGCTGTGGCTTTACGCAGTGCTGCCGTAACCTTCCCTGCCGCCGATGATGCGCACGCCTTGCACTGAGTGGCGAGGTTGTCCTTGCGGACAGTCTCAACTTTTCCGCAATTCCGACACTGGCGTTTGCGAACATACGCCATCACAGAAACCCAAATTCACGGATCGAAGCGGCAATCTTGTCAACCTGAGCGGGGCTGTGAGTCCGGGCGTTGCGTACGTACGGTATCAGCGATGCGGTCGGAACTGTCTTATATTGGGGAAATTTCGGTGCAGGCATCATAGATTGGTCTCCTTTTTGCGCGGCGTTGTGGGTGGCACGCCCTTGGCTTTGTAGTATTTGCGCTTCTTTTCTGAAATCTGTTCAGCGTTGGTTCGATGCCATAATGCGCTTATGCACTTCCTGGAACAAAACACCGCGTCCCGGCGCTTACCCTCCATCCCGCCGCCGCACCACTTGCAAACCCGCTCCGTCACACTGCACCCCTCCCGGCAGCCGTATGTTCGCGGTTTTGTGGTTGGCACGCCCTTGGCTGCGAATGCTACCACGCTGTCAGTAACACGCTTGTCGGGGTTGATACCAGCCAGGCCAAGCACTTCACGGCCATTCCGTGAGTTTGCCCACAATGCTAGGTTGTTCAACGCCTGGCCTTTGTGTTTTTTGGACTCTGTTGCGGTATGGTGAATTGCGTCATTGATCGCGGTTAGTGCCACCGCAGACCACATTGCCCGCATGCGTGTCGCTTGTTCCGCGTTATCGGTCATGGCCAATCCCCCGCCATAACGGCCTGCACCAGTTCCATGTCCGGCTCAGACTCTAGCAGCATCCGGATTGCCTTAGACAGGGCGTCACGCTGCTCTGTGATCGCGTCACGCTCATCTTGTGCACTACCCAGGTCCGCTTCAAGCGTTGCGTAGTCTTCGGCGTCAACCGATTCATCCTGCCAGCGGCGCAGCTCGTCCAGTTCATCCCAGACCCACGCCAGAGACGGCCAGCGTTCCCGATGATGTGACGTGTCGTCCGTGTTCAGGCGGGCCAATGCGGCCAGGCTGTCAAATCCGTTGCAGGGCATCTGCATTGTATTCCTCCGGTTGCGTTTGGTTAGTATTGTCGCCTATTGCCGCCAGATGCAAGCAAAAAGCTGCTGCCCAGATAAACAACATATCTAAAAAGTCCGTCACACCCCATAAACCATTGATAAACTTAAACCTTTTTCAGTATTACCCGTTTTCTGCCCAGACTGTGACGCTTCCAAACCTGAGGCTATAGCGGGAAAGGGCCATTGTTTATAATTTACAGTATTTATAAAACCTTACATTTCTTGCACGTAACGAAACACTTCAATATACCGTCACAGTTTGGGCACAACAGAATATATGTATATAATCCAAACACTTAGCAGGTGTGATGCTTGAATTTTCATCCGGGCACAAGTCCAGACTATCCGGGCAGAGCCATAAAAAGCCCCGCCACAATTTAATGAGGCGGGGCTTTAATTTAACGTTAATTTACAGGCCAGGCATTTTAATCACTGTTGACCGGACCTGGCCGCCATCACCCAATCGTTGCGCTGCGTCATATAGCGCCATGATGCTTGCGGGGTCGGTGCCTGTATGGTCTGCGATATGATACAAGCGGCATCTGTTCGGTGCCTTGGGGAAGTTATGAAACTCTGAAGGAGACCTATTACACCTTGTCGAATGGCGATAACCTATCTGTTCAAGCTGCCGCGCAAGATACGGGCCGCCCGGCACCTTGAGGTCTTCGGACTCAAGCAGATCGCGCACCGCGTTGAGCGACACCCACCCGCCCCTGAAACCTACAGCCCCTTCCGTCACAGCCGACCGGATCAGCCCCGCAGCCGCCCCGTCACCCGCGTGCATCGCCTCAGCCGTGCTGGACGTGACAGGCGCACGGGACGGCGCAACATCAAGCGCCAGGTGGCCCAGATAGCCCCTCACCGCCTCGGCCCCGCCTGCACCCCACCAATCGTAGTAGGAACCCCACCAGTCGCCTGTGCTGCCCGTCCACCATTCGGGGTAGAACGCCCGCGCGGCTTCGTCCTCGGTTTGCAGGGCTGAGATGAAATGTGCGTAGCGGCGTTCGCCCGGCGTGGCCAGCATGCAATGCAGATGGTTGGTGGTAAATATCCAGTTGGTGAAATTCTGCGTGTCGAATGATCCTTTCCCCTTGCCATGAATGTGCGCGTCATCGTCGGTGATCCATGGCTTGATCTTTTCGGCAAGCACCGACAATTCGCGCTTGCTGTGGTCGCCTATCTCATTCACCACGATCAGCGTTTTTTGGTGCATGTAGCCGTTGAAGTCGGTGGCAATCACGTCAGGCGATGGATGCGCCACGTTCTTGCGTCCGTGGCAATATGCGACGGCTTGGGAAATCGTGCCCTTGCCGCACCCCGGCGTGCCCTGCATGACTGGAGACCACCGCAACATCACGCCGGGCCGCTGCACCAGATGTGCCAGAATTTGCAGCAGCGTGTGCTGGTCTGATGCGTCCGGGAAGTTTGACCGGATAACGTGCAGGAACGGCTCAACCGCTTCAGGTCCGACCGGTGCAGCGGGCGCGGTATGCCCTGGCTCGTAGACGTTGCGGATCTTGCGCGCCTTGTCATCATAAAGTTCAACACCCTCCAGCGGATTATATCCCGTTGCGTGATAACTGAGCGTGTCGGGATGCTCCCACCAATAATCTGCCGCCAGCTTGGCCCGCGCATTGCCTGTCGCCTTATCCTCGATCATGATCGGCGGCAGCTGCGCCATTGCGTCCCGGAATTGCGTGCGCGCTTGGGGCTGCATCCCGCCGCGGGCATCCACCGCCACCGCTTGCCCGGCCTCATTTCGGACAATGAAGTAATAATTCAACTCGGCATATTCTGGCGTCTGCAACGCAACGGCACCCTTGGCCGCTAGAAAAGCCGTGACGGCACGCTTCACCGCCGCCTGCATTTTTACTTTGATCCCGTGCGGCTTGCATTCCTCCAGCACAGTGTCTCGGTCTGCAGGCGACAAGCGTGCTATTTCGTCGGCCAGCAACTCCACGGCTGTCAGGGGATTGTCTTTCATCCTTGCACAGATCAGATCGACCACGCTTGCCGCGCGCGGCGCGCTGGGCATCCCCTGCCCCGGCGCGGTCGGCGTCATCCCGGATGGCACATGTGACGGTCCGGGCATGTTCAACAGGCGGTGTCGCGCACCAATGCCTGCAACATCTGCCCCGGCCTGCTTGGCGTGGTAGCCTATTGTGCCCATACCCGATCCGCCATTTTTTCCGGGCGTGAAAGATGCAAACCGTTTGCGCAATTCTTTGGGGTCATAATGCCTGCTACGGCTTGACCACGCATCGGCAACTTGTAACCCGTCATCGCTGCCCCCGGATACGTCTACGATGGCCGCGATGATGCTGTGCCAGTGCTTGTCGCCCCCTTGGCTGTCCGCTTCAAGATCGGGGCTCACATATGTCAGCAATTCCTCCACCTCAGCCAAACTGGTTGGGGTTTCCCGGCGCGGCGTGGGAGTGATCGGTGCTTCGACTGTCAGCCGGTTGTAGAACGCGCCTGCATCGTGCGATGACGTGCTGATTATGCGGGACATGTGCGGGGCGCTGCCGGGCTTTAGGTGCCAGAACCCCGGCAAGCGCATCACGCGCGGCAAGTCTTTGACGGCTGGATCACCGTCGAATTTCTTGATCAGCGCGGCCTGTAGCGGTGTGAATTGCTCAAGCGTCACGTCATTAACAAGCCAATACGCGTGCCATTTGCCCGGCGAACTTTCGACTTCGATGTGCGGGGTTTCCCATTTCCGGACAGGCTCGATTGGCGCGCCGTCAAGGTCCAGCCAAAGCGACCGGACCCGTGTGATGTTCTCGGCTTTGCGACCCGTGCCATCCGTCGCGTTGATGGTGATGAACACCCCAGCGCCACGGATTTGTAGATCAGTCAGACTGTTGGCATGATCTGCAAGCGTGCCGTGAAACACTTGCGCCATGCGGCTGTCTTTCCGGGCCGAGTCGTCATCAAATGTCTGGAACGTGAAAGACGTTGCAGCAGGATCGAGCAACTTGAGAAATGCGGCGGCCTGCGCCAGATCGGGCGTCACGGCGTTTCACCATGCTCAAAGCGGGCGGATCGGGCTGCAACACATGCGCGACTTATGTTTAATGTCCCTGACGGAAATTCCAACTCTGTTATCAGTCCGTTCAAAAAGTGACTGCCGTGTTCCTCTCCGTGTCTGTTGCGAAAATAATCCATGTCCCATTTAAGTGCGTCAGATAGATTGCCAGACCCTCTCGTAATTAAAGTTTGATCTTCATAAAATTTTATTAAGTACTCGGCAAAATACCAATCTGTTGCAGCGTCTTTCATTTTTGACCCAACATGAAATCTTACTTTGCACCATGTCATGTAATTCCCAAGCTCATGTGGATTAGGTATTTGATTTAATTCAATAACCATCATATTGGTAATAGAAGAAAGAGCAAACGCTTTTTCGCGTTCTGTTTCGTTTAACTTTTGAGGTTTAACCTCGGCCCAATATGTATAGGGGTGAGGTCCACCTGACACCAGCCTGAAGTCCGGCAAATACCATCCGGCATCAGTCTCAAAGCCTTCCGGCTCATATTCCCAAGTCAGGCCAAGCGCATCAAAGAAGACGGCCCACCTCGCCTCAAGGCGGCTCCGAAATCGGTAGCCGGAATAACGGGTTTCAATTGCTTTCATGTAAAAAGCCCCTATGTGGGCCGAGCCTTGCGCTGCATCGCGCGTCATGTTATCTAAGGCTCAGCGTTGTGACAGATGCACCCTACCGCCTTGCACATCGCATGGCAAGCCCCGTCCCTTAAACCGGACGGGGCTTTACTTATCCAGCAGCATCCGCACGGCATCGCGCAGATCAGGCATCAAGAAATAATGCTTCACCGTTTCAGGGCTTGTTGGCGGCACGCATTTGTTGGCCACGTCCTGCCGCGACCACGAGTCGATGCAGCCAGCGTCTTGCGTCAGGGCAACGGCGGCCCGCAGGATCACTTCGCGCCGACCTTCCGGCGACATTCTTACTCGTTTTGGCATCGGTCAGACTCCTTCGGGTTACTATTGCCATTTATTGACGGTTGTGTCAAACGCCTTGATGAACAGCGCGGCGGCTTGCGGCACGATTGCATTGCCATACCCGCGCAGGCGCATCACGCGCCGTGCTTCTTTGGTGCTTTGCGCAAGCGGGGTGGAAGCTGGCACGAAATCGCCGCATGGCACCACGCTTCCGGGAAGCCTTGAAGCCACCCGCTGAACGCTGGATTTAACTGGCCGCCACTTTCCATCCCGGCAGAACAGCCAGTCAACATCGTCCCATCCGCCGTGATCCGTGCCGCTTGGGGGTTGTCCGCCAGCCATGCTTGCCGCGCCGCTGTGTCGTGTCTCATTTTGCCGTCTTTGCGCACCATCGACTTGCTCAGGTCTCCAGTGTCTTTGTAACACCTCACAGCTGGTGTGGCCCAGCCGCTCAACAGGAATGGAACCATGTCCTTCAAATTGCTGCATCCCCCTTTCAATTTCCTTTTTGCCAGTGATTCCTGACTGTATGGTAGATGGTCCATTGTGTTCGGCGTCGGCCAGCCGGACGGCACCAAAGAATGTTCGTTGTCGGATGTGCGGCGCGCCGACGCCCGCAGCCGGTATATCTGACGCCCCAACGGCGTAACGTGCGGCTTCCAGACGGTCTGATAGATCGTCGACCCAGGCCCACTCAGGTTCGCCTCCAGCGCGCTTTGCAGACTTTCCGAACACAAGCGCGCTGGCGACCTGTTCACCAAACAGCACTGGGGGGCGGCAGGCCCTGACCAGGCTGATAAATTTGGGACCGATGTGTCGTGCATCGTCTTTTCCTTCCAATTTTCCTGCCGCACTGAACGGCTGACAAGGGGGTGAACCGGTCCAGACCGGGCGCGTGGCGGGCCATCCCGCCAGCTTGAGCGCATAGGGCCATCCGGCAATCCCGCAAAAGAAATGGCATTGCGTGAAGCCTTCCAGATCGGCGGGCTGCACATCAAGGATTGATCGGGAATCAACCACCCCGTAAGGTATCAACCCGTCAAACATCAGTTGCCGTATCCACGCGCAGACCTGTGGGCAGTTGTCGTTATAGTAAATGCTAGGCCGGGGCATCATTTGACGGCCACCTCACCACCGCAGGCCGCATAGCCCGCCACGTCTATCCAATGGTCCGCGTGTTCCGGGCTCGTCTTGATCCGGGCCAGCTTCAGTTGGATCATCATCACGGCCACGTCAGAGCGGCTGACAGGCGTTCCGACGTGCGCCGACCAGTACGCCGCCACCAGCCCGAAAGAGTCCTCAATCTGCCCATGTGTGGCGGCCCTATCGACCGTGACGGCCTGTCGCGCTGCGTTCAGTATGTCTGTGCGTGTCATCGTGTCGCCTCTCTCATTTTATTGGTTATCGCGTCGGCCTGTGCCTTTTGGATACGGGCTTGTGCGATGGCAAAGTAATCGGGGTCGCGCTCAATTCCGATAAAGCGCCGCCCTGTGTTGGCCGCCGCCACGCCGGTTGTGCCGCTGCCCATTGTGAAATCCAGAACGGTCTCGCCGGGATTGGTATATGTGCGGATCAGGTATTCCATCAGAGCGACAGGTTTTTGGGTGGGGTGAAGCTGCTTTTTGGTTCTATTATCTTTAGTAAATTCCTGAATGCTTTTAGGAAAGCTATGGGTGTAAATTTTTCCTGTTAATCCTTGTTTTGCTTTTTTATTTGTTACCTTAGAGCTATTTGCAGTATTTTTGTATTTGCCCTGTTTTTGGGGTATATCTTTTATTTTCATAATAGGTTTGTAACGCCCTTCAGACCCAAAAACGCAAACTTCCTCATGTATTTTCAGAGGGGCGATTTTCACCTGAAATATGTTTGATCCTACAGTTTTGTCCCAAATCCAACAATATTTAAACATCTTCACATTTGACATAATCAGCGCCGACGTGAACGGCTGCGATGCCATCAACACAATCGCCCCGTTTGGCTTTGTGATCCGCTTTAGCTGCTCCCACATTGGTTCAAACGGGATAACGCTATCCCACTTGCAAGAGGTCGTCCCGAATGGTGGGTCCGTCATGACCATATCAACCGACCCGTCCGGTATATCCTGCATCACGTCCAGACAATCACCCAAGTGCAACATTTATTTCATCCCTCAATTCCAGCGCCGCCCGCTCGGACAACCCCTGTGCGCTCATAACATCCGTCCCAAACCGATACAGGAACCTCGCCTGCATGACCTCATCCGAGTCGCCAGCAGCCAGCCGCATCCCGCCCCACCGCTGCATCGCATCGGATAGTGACGCTTGGGCCGCTTGGTTTCGCCTGTGCCGCGCCCGGATCCCCGCCGCCACAATCTCAGACGCCCCGTAAGGTATCAGCGGTTCAGCGGCTTGTATCTTGGCCGCTCCGGCGCGCAACGTTGCCAGCAGCTCCAGCGACATCTCGGACAGCACCCCGTCGACCTGATCCGGCGATGACCGCCCCGCAGGGACGTGCGCGGCGCCGCAATACGGACAGGCAAACACAACCGCTTCATATGTCAGCAGGCATTCCGGGCAGACCCTGACCGGCACCGCGTCGGGATTGCCATTAGCCTTGCGCGTCTCGTCTTGCCAGAGCGTCCAGGTGCGCGGCGTATCGGGCAAGCCGTGCTTGGCCGCCATGCGCACCACGTTGCCCACATGGTCGATCACCCATCCGAATTCCTTACCCTGCGATGGCGTCAGGCATCGGGCAAACTGCTGGCAAAACAATCCGAAGCTGGCAGTCGGGCGGGCCATAATCACAACATCACAGGACGGCACATCGACCCCCTCGCTAAAAAGGTCTACATTTGTAAGGACTTGCAAGTCACCTGCCGCAAACCTGTCAAACTGCGACTGGCGCAGGCTGTTATTGCTGGTGGCGTCCAGCGACGCGGCCCGGATGCCCGCCTCTACAAACCTGTCCGCAATGTCTCGCGCATCCTGCACATCGACGGCAAAGACGATTGCCTGCCTGCCCGGAACGTGCTTCTGGTATGTCTCAACCACATCCCCAATTATTTCAGACTTGCGGGCGGCCTTGGTGGATGCGGGTGTAAAGTCGCCGGTCGATCCGATGCGCAACAGCGCCTCGTCAATCCCTGTCTGTGACGCGATGACACGGTATTCGCAGACCATACCGATGTCGATCAGATCGCGCATCCCAGGCCCTTGCACCATTGCGTGAAAGACACCGTGCTGATCGGCGTGCAATGACTTCTTGTCGGCCCTGATCGGCGTGGCAGTAACCCCCAGCCCCTTGGCGTTAGGGAACAGCGCAACAGCCTTTCCCCATTTGTTTTCCCGCAACAGATGCGCGGCCTCATCGGTCGTCCAGCGCCGGATCGAGTTGCACCACGTATCGCCCGGCTTGAACCGGCGGATCAGTGTATCAACCCCGGCCACGCTGACTGATGCGCGCGGATCGTAGAAGTTCCGGCCCGTCGTTTTGACGTGCTGTGATATGCAGTAATTTATGACTGATTGGGGCGCGATGATATTGTGATAAATGCCTGTCAGCGCATAGGTGCGGCTGATTTGCCCGACCAGTTCCTGACGGTGGACAATGGTGACAGATCGCTCACCGTCGGCGTTCAGCGCGGCAAATGTCACGGTCTTGCCGCTGCGTGTCGGCATGACTGCCAGCACGTTTTGTGCCCCGCTGTCCCACTTGGCGCGGATGTCGTCGATCAGTTGTGTCTGGTATGGTCTGAGTGTGAGTGTCATGCGCTATTACTAGCCGCGCCTGCCCGGGTAGTAAAGGGGAATAATAGGTATTGACGGGCCGCGCCGGACGGGTTAGTAAAGGGTAATAGCAACCCAACCCGGAGACACATCATGGCACACATCGCAAACATGAATACTCGTAACGTTCTGGCCTGCGGCCATAAAGTGTGGGAAAACACTATGTCTGCATCAGACTTGGATTTTGTTAAATCTTACCCTGACAACTTCACCCGCGACGCCAAGGGCTTTTGGTTCAACACCAATTTGGCCAACCCTCGGGACCGCGCCTTTCGCGAAAGCCGCTGGACCGAAACAACCCCTAACCGGACGGCATTGTAAGCCTCACCCGGCAACCCCCAGAACAGGAGACGAACCAATGCAGATCACCTTTGACCCCCACAACGCACAGGACCGCGCCGCGATTGCCTTCATGCTTGGCACCACGGCCCAGCCTGACACGGCCCAGCCTGACACGGCCCAGCCCGACACGGCACCGGCCCAGCCCGACACGGCACCGGCACAGCCCGACACGGCACCGGCACAGCCCGAGACAGCACCGGCACAGCCCGAGACAGCACCGGCACAGCCCGCAGGCGACACAGACTGTCACGGCATGGTCCATGACGACACCATTCACAGCACACCGCCCAGCTTGAACGCGGACGGGTCGTGGCGTGCCAAGCGCGGTCAGAAGGAAGCATATGAAGCGGCCATTGCGGCCGCTACCCAAGGCCCGGCAGAGTCCGCAATGCCCACACCAGCACCGCAAGGCATGCCCATGCCGCAACCGGCCAGCGCCGCACCGGCAACACCGCCCGCCCCGATCGACTACAAGACCATGGCGGAACGGTTCATGGCAAAGATGGCCGACCCGGACGGCCTGCCCGCCGAATATG
>Ga0306898_1000759_pt1 | contig 11475 bp, 10 predicted proteins | sample AntRauMFilla1564_FD_190424 | JGI IMG/M metagenome (GOLD analysis project Ga0306898, IMG submission 190424) | Saline lake microbial communities from Rauer Islands, Antarctica - Metagenome Filla 1 #564 (v2) (version 2) | ecosystem: Environmental > Aquatic > Non-marine Saline and Alkaline > Saline ...
CAAGACCTCTAAGAAAGTCCGGATCCAGCACGCTAACCCTCGTATAGACATGTACTTTAAAGAGGTCACCCAGCGCATACCGGAGCTCACCGAGGCCGCTAAGAAAGTGGAGTCTGGCGAGATGACGACAGCTGAGTACTCCAGGTTGGTGAACGAATATAAGCCCGTGACGCCGTACGACGAGCCACCGGTGCCGAATAGTCTCGAAGAGATAAGCTCGGCTTTGACTAAGAATAAAACCGATAAAGTGGGCGCTCCGGCCAAGACACTCGAAGAGGGCCACAAGGTTGGGGTTCGATTAGATATCCCCGCCTACCGAGACCACGGGGTCTGGGCTGTGTCCATCCATGAACCTGGCGCCGGTTTTAAAGCTGGTAAGTCAGTAGGGTACGAGAGCGTGGCTCTGGTGACAGAAGCCACACTCGGTGCGCACGAGCCTATGTCGATGAAGATTGCAACCGGTAAGGCCAAGAGCACTATCGCTGTGGTCAAAGGCGCGTGGAAAAACATAAGTGTAGAGGAGTCGGTCGAGATGGCCAGAGCTGCGATAGATGACCCTGCGTGGGTCCAGGTCGGGTACGATCCTGAGCGGCACAGTTATTTCTACAACCGAGCCACGATGGAACCGGTGGTGGCGGGTGCGGAGGTGCTGCAGGTCGGGCCCCTTACACTCGTGAAGAACCCTACCTACGGGGACCCTAACGACTTCTTGTTCCAAGACTCTGAGATCGAAGTCGAGGGTATTGACACGGTCGATGCCGAGCTAGACGCACTCAACAGACTTCTCAACTGCACCAGAGGTGCGTAGTGTAGTACCTGTGATATTATCCAAACTTAATTAGGAGAACGACATGGCTCGGGAAATAACTTTAACTGGCACGACTACCACATCCCTTGGGATAGTTCCGGCGGGTCACGCTGGGTTTTCTATAGTGGTGCGGGCTGCGTCTGATCTGGACAGCGGCACTCTCACTATCGGCACCAGACCATCTGAGAGCACCGGCGTCATTGAAACGCTAAGCACGGACGTTGGAGCTGGCGGGACCGCCACATACACCATCGGGGTCAACATGGAGCTCTTCGGCACGTGCAGCGGAGCATCAGCAGCTGTCTCGATACTGGTGGCTGAGTACAGCTAACTATGAGCCTGAATAAATGTCTTCTGGACTACAAAGACGCGCTGGAAGGCTTTGACACTTCAGGCCTCGACACGCTTGTCTCTTACTACCGGAGCAAAGGTCTCGGGAAGCGAGAGGCCGAGCTCAACGCTGTACAAGACCGAATAGAGCAGGTTCAGGGCCAGCGGGACGCGATGATCGCTAACGCCACCCAGACCCTAGAGCAAGCCAGCCTCCCTAAAAGTTTATCTACTCGCACACCTGGCGGCCCCCAAGCCGTGGAAGACTTCCGTGCTACGCCGCTAGTTGTCGGGCTCCAAGCCATGAAAGGCGAGGGCATAGACTTCCCTGAGGAAACTCAAAAGCGGGTAGATAAAACTTTCCAGAAGAACATTGAGGTGGTCACGGCATACAACAACTACCGGCCTATAAAATCAGCCGACACTCCAGAGAAGCAGGCCGAACGGTTTGTCCAGCACATGGTGGACAACCTACTGTGGCTGCACGACAACACTGACGAAGCCGACCGGCAACGGTCCACCATGTGGTACGAGGGTGCTAGAGCTGTAACAGACAGACTCTCTGAACGATACGGCCACAGTCCAGAGGCTGTTGCAGGCGTGATGGCCGCAATGTCCCCGCAGAAAGATTGGTACATGAACGTATCTCTCGGTGAGCGGATCGTAGATATCTACACTGACCACCAGAACACGGAGTGGTCTCCACAGATGACGCGGACCGCAAACCGTATCTTTGGGGGCGCCAAGTTCAAGAAGCCGCTGGCCTTTATAAAGGGCAAGAAGCTAAGCGAGATGAATCTGACCGCAGAGCGAGCCATGTGGATCCGTATATATGACGAGGCCCACAACTCGCAAGAGCACCGGATTGTATCTCCAGAGGGCGACTTCAAAGAGGTGATGCTCACCCAGAAAGGAGCCAAGACTGCCATCCAGTGGAGCTCAGTTCCTACGATCGCTAAAGCTGTGAGTGCCCTAGAGAACCCAACAGAAGATAACATCAGCAACCAGATCGGGGACCAGCATAAGGTCCGCAACTTTTACAACAACATAATAAACCCACTGCTGGACAACACAAGTGTCACGATAGATACACACGCTGTGGCTGCGGCATTGCTGGTCCCTTTGGCTGGTGAGGACCTCGAAGTGGTGCAAAACTTTGGGGGCGCTGGATCTAGCTCCACTAAATTCACTGGTACAAAAGGCACGTACGGTTTATACGCGGAAGCGTACCGGAGAGCCGCTCTGGCAAGGGGTCTTCAGCCTCGCCAGATGCAGTCTATTACTTGGGAGGCTGCGCGGGGGCTATTCACGGCTCGGTACAAAGCTGCTCGTAAGGTGGGCACCGGCAACTTTAAAATGGACGGCGGTAAGAGAAAAGAGATCCAGGTCTCCGAGAACCAGTTAGAAGTAAGAGCCATCTGGAAAAAGTACCGCGATGGGAAAATCACACAGAAGAAAGCACAGGAGTTAGTCAATGAACATGCCGGCAAAATTAACCGACCAACCTGGGTCGGATCCACTGTTGGAAATGATGCGAGTATACCAGATTCCAGTTACAAGGGAGGCATACCTGGAGATGGCGTACCCGACGGGGCAGCCAGTGCCGTGGACGGAGGAGTTAGAGCAACAGCTTCCAGACGAGGTAAGATTGTCCTAAACCAGGACAGCATCTCATATCTAGGGTCCACTGACGTGGAGACCATAATGCGGGCTGAAGGTGATCTAGATGTCACTGGTTCTGACCCGCTCAGCGAGTTCTTCGCTAAGAAAGCTGGGTTCAATACCGTTGAAGAGTTTAATGACGCATCCCGCGCAGAGGGCGAAGCCTACGACACGTTGGTCTCGGACCCGTTCGCGGTCAAGGCAATGCTGGTCGCGGAAGACAGAACCACCGCGACCGAGAAGCGGTCCAGAGAAGCGGCGTTCACGCTTATAACCAGTAAGCTAGACATTCGTGCGCTCAGAGATCCGGACGAGTACCAAAAGTATCGCAAAGAGATTGTAGGCACCGCTAAGTACCCCACGGACATGAGCATCTCCGAGGTTCTGAACGTGATCGACGAGGTGTTTGACCTAGGGACAACACAAGAACGGGCAGCTAGGAAAGGGCTGTCAGTTGTTTCCAACCAAGTTCTATTCCAGAATCAGTCCTTTGATGACCTAGTCGCTCAAATTGAGTTAATGCTCCCAGACGTGATCCCCACCATAGCGGTCGAGGAAATTGAGGACATTGACCTAGCCCAAGCTCAGGAAGCTCTGGGCCTGATCCGAGACGCTACTGGGTACCAAGGCGATAACATAGCTGAGGGCATCGAGTATGCCAGAGCTCTGCAGAAGTTTGGCCCAGAAGGGATGACCTTCGAGGCTAGAATGGCCAGAGCTGAGTCTATGGGCTTTAACATCAAGCAGATCTTCTACCACGGCAGCCAAACCAATACGATTGTGGCATTTATCCCAGACTACGAGGGAATGGGCAGACCCTTCATATTCGTGTCAGCTGACCCAGAGTTCGCTACCGACTACGCTGGACTCATAAACCCTTACGCTGATGACCTAGAGGAAGGGGGCCAGCCGACCCCGACAGTGTACCCCGTACTAATTAAAGACGTAGATATCCTAGACCATGAGAGTATCACCCGAGAAGACACTAGCCGGCTAGAGGCCGCTATGCAGCAAATCCTCAGCACTGACTTCGACTCAGACATCCCTGGCTCAATCGGCTGGAGAATAAGCGCCATCCGCAGGGGCGACTGGCAGACAGTAGAGTCCGACGAGGTCATCCAAGAGGCCCTACAGATGGCAGGGTACTCAGGCTTTACTGTGTCCGAGGGGTTCGAGTCCGGCGAAAGAAATGACAAGGTGAAGAACCACGCCCTCTACTCTCCTGCCGACATCAGATCTATTCACGCGGCGTTTGACCCTGGCCGAGCGAATGAGGCCACGATACTGGCCCAGAAGAAAGGAGCGTCACCAGAGCCTCGGGGTGAGATGGAGATGCTGCCCAACGATGAGAGAATCATCCGGCTAGGCAAGACCTCGGACGAGTCCACTTTTCTGCACGAGGCGTCTCACCTATTCCTAGAGACAGAAAAGCAGCTGGCTAGAAAGTATGGGCTGGGGGATAAGCAGAAAGCCATCCTTAAGATGCTGAAGGTTGATTCATTCGACAAGATCACACGCAACGAGCACGAGCTGTTTGCCCGCACGTTCGAGGATTACCTGCGGCAGGGCAAAGCCCCCACTAGAGACCTGCAAGTGGCGTTCAGCTACTTCAGGCAGTGGCTGAGAAGAATCTACAAGTCCATGCGCCAGCTGGGGCTACCCCTGTCTAAGGAAGTCACCGAGGTGTTTGACCGGATGCTGGCCACTGACGCGGCGATAGCAGGTGTGGCCGCTGGTCCCGAGTACGAGCAGTTCTTTAAGAACCAAGAAGGTATGGGGTTCACCGATAAGCAGTGGGAGGCACACCAGAAACGAGCAAGTGAGCGAGTAGAGAAAGCAGAGGCCACGCTGTTCGAGAAGCTGCTGAAAGAGCTCCGGTACCGCAGAAGCAAGGAGTGGAACGAAGAGAAGCAGCCTATATTAGATGAGCAGCGGGAGACACTCGAAGTGACTCCGGTGTACCAAGCTATTCGGATCCTTAAGGACATAAAGATAGACCGAGCGATGGTGCTAGAAGCACTTGGCCTGGAGACTATGCCTGCTAATTCCAAGCTCAATTTCATGGCCAAGAATGGGGGAGAGGATCCCTCAACTATGGTCGAGGAGCTCGGGTTTGACTCGCTGAGTGAGATGGTAATCGATATCCACAATTCTATTGGGTTGGAGGCTGCTGCTGATGCTGAGGCCGAGAAGATAATGATCGCTAAGTACGGCGACATAATGAACGACGGGTCCATCGAGCAAGAGGCCAGAGATGCTATGCACAATGAAGTGCAGGCACAGCTGATGCTGGATGAGCTGAAAGCTATTAAGGCTAAGCTGCGCAACAAGTCCACCCCAGATGTGGACATCGAGTTCCTGAAAGCTAAGGCTGCGGAAGCTGTTAGCGGTATGACTTATTCTGAGCTTAAACCGAACCGGTTCTACCGAGCCGAGGTCCGTGCTGCCAAGAACACTGTCAGAGCCAAGACAATGGAGGAAGCGTACGAAGCCAAACTGCAGCAGCTCGCTAACCACTACCTCTATAAGGCCGCACTGAAAGCTCAGTCCGACGCTGGTAAGTTTCGTAAACTTATTAAGGATATGCAGAAGAGGGTCTACAAGGCCAGCACAGTGGATCCTGAGTTCGCTCAGTCTATCCGCCGGCTCGCCAGGTTATATGACACGAGTAACCGACCTAATCAACCTGCGCGGGTAGCACGGGCTAGGCAGTTCGGGGACTGGCTCGCGGGCCAGCAACGAGACGGTGTTGATGTGAGCTTGAAAGACCTCAACATTGCGGGGCTACAAGCCGGCACAGAGATACTTCCATCGTTCGACGAGATGACATTAGAGGAGCTTCAGAGCGTCCACGACCAGCTTAAACATCTGCGGTTTGTTGGAGGCAAGATCGCAACCGAATCTAAGTCAGAGCTTGTTGTGGAGCGTGAGGGGCTACTGGCCCAGCTCGGGTTGAAGAAGTCCAAGAAAGAGCAAGGCCTGGAGGATATGAATGCCAAGCTAGAGCAGATGGGGCCTACCCCTACGCCGCAGCGTGTTGCGCTTGAGGAAAAGATCAAGGCTATGGAAGCTAAGATAAACCCATGGCTCAGCACTAAAACTAAGCAAGGCCGAGCAGGCAGACAGCACATGATCATGCTGGTGCCTTCTCTGCGTAACATGATCCGAGACCTAGGTGATGGCGCGTTCTTTGACTCCATCTACCGGCGCATATCAGACGCGGAGAACACCAAGCTGGCCAAGACCGAAGAGTACTACAAAGTGCTCGACGATATGTTCGCAGGCAAGGATCTCAGGAAGCTAGCCGACAGTAAGACGTCCGGCCAGACCGTGATTAAGGAAGACGGATCTAAGTGGGTGCTGTCTGCTCGGCAGCGGTTCATGCTCACGGTTTACTGGGGCACAGAAACCAGCCGAGAGGCCATACGACAGGGCTACAATGTGACCGATAAAGATGTCGAGAGCATGATGAGCTTCTTGTCCGAGGAAGAGCTCGACATGGTCCAAGGTATCTGGGGGCACAGCGACCACATGATGCCGGACATATTTAACGCTGCCCATGACCGAGAAGGAGTGGCACCTGCAAAGCTGCAAAATATGCCATTCACCGTCAACGGCAAGGCGATGAGTGGTGGCCACATGCGCCTGTTCTACAGTGGGTCTGCTGCTGACACTAAACTACGACTAGACTCTGATCCTCTTAGCGCCGTGAACTCAGTGGTCAACAGCAAGGTGGGTTCGGTGATCGAGAGGAAAGGATCCGGAGGGAGGGTACCTCTGCTCGAGGTCCAGAACATATACCGGACAGTGGAAGAGAACGCGCACTTTGTCGCGTATGCTAAAACCGCGGTCGAGCTCCAGCACATCTTTAACCATAAAGACGTTCGGGCCATGATCGCTGATAAGATGGGCGAGGGGTATGACAAGGCGTTACTGCAGTCGATCCAAGGCCTGACCACTAATTATAAAGAATCGGATTCGTCTACCACTCTGGCGGCCATCATGCGGCAGCTGCGGTACGCGAAGTCTATGATGTACCTTGCGTACAACGTGAAGAATGTGCTTCAGCAGTTGGCCTCTGTGGTCCCCTCGATGGCGGAGATGGGCCCCATCAACTACCTGTCAGCGGCTACTTCTTTCCACGGTAACTTTAAAGAGAACCGAGATTTTGTAGAGCGGAAGTCTGCCCAGATGAGAGGCCGGAAGGTCCACCTCAACCGAGAGTCTGCGGACATGCTGAAGCGCGTCGAGACCGGCTCCAAGTATGAGGAGATATCCAACAAGTTTGCCCAGCACGGGTTCACCCCTCACGTGATGCTAGATATGATTGTGTCCTACCCAACATGGATGGCCACATATCAAGAGGGCATGCTAAACCACGGGGACGAGCAAAAGGCCATAATCGATGCCGACGTACGTGTGGCTGAGACTATCGGCTCTGGTATGGACCTGCACCTAGGTAAGATATTCAGATCCAATGAAGCTGACTACATGAAGATGCTGGTGGTGTTTGGGTCTTGGTTCAACAGCTCAGTGTTCCAGCGGGCGTATCGCAACACCAAAGGCGGCACGGGGATAGTAAGTGTGCCAGCGTTTGAGGCGCTGGTCCTGACTCCTCTGCTAACGATGATGATATCTGAGGTCATAGCGATGAACATCCCGCAGTGGGGCGATGACGAGGATGGGGGTGAGTTCATGCTGAAGCTGGCGAAGTGGGCTGGTCTCGGGTACACAGGGTTCATGGGCGCGACTATCCCTATCTTTGGGGATCTGCTGCCCTCCCAGAACTCGTTTAAGCCGAGCACGCTGATTGATGATGCGGTCGGGACTGCGATGGAGCTCCCAGGTTTCGCCGGTCGGGCGATAGAAGGTGAAGTGACCCCGATAGAGGGGCTGAATAACTTCTTGAAAGTGGCAGGAACATACTACGCGGTCCCTGGACTAGGCAACGTCACACGGCCGCTCGACTACCTGGACTCCGCTCTTCAAGGCAATGAGAAAGCCCCAGAGAATGTAGGAGAAGTGATCGGGACTGTACTGCAGCCGTTCGTCGAGGGTGCGCAGCGTAATAAATAGTCCTATAATGTTTGACAATACTTAATTCAACGAGGATAGACCGATGGCGCAATCTAATATAATTAAGGTCACAACTAACGTGACTGACGAACTACTGCTGGTCACCGACGAGAACGCCGCTGGTGTCTCCGTCATGATCGGTGCGGGGGACAGCATCGGCGGCGGCACTATGTCGCTTGGTGTTCTCCCCCAGTCCGAAAACTCTGCGGACTCCGACTTCTCAGTAGCCTATATCGATGCCACACTTGACGCTGGGCACAACCAGTACTACAGGGTCGGCGCGAACATGGCGGTCTACATCAAGCTCTCCGGTGCGACCAGCCCCAATGTGAGTGTGATTGCTGCTGAAGTTCTAGGCCTCGACTAGTGACTATCGGGCTCGACGCGATACTCGGGATCGGCGGCAAGATCATTGATCGTGTCTGGCCGGATCCAGAAGAACGTGATAAAGCTAAGCTGGCCCTGCTGGAGATGCATCAACGCGGCGAGCTCGCGGAGTTGGACGCGGACCTGCAGAGGAGCCTGGCCCAGATAAAGGTCAACGAGCGGCAAGCTGAGAGCGGGTCCATATTCGTATCTGGTGCCAGACCATTCATCATGTGGGTGTGTGGGTTGGCTTTGGCCTATGCCACAATTCTCTACCCCTTCATATCGTTTGTTGTTGTAATGACGATGGACGAGCCTCCGGCACTTCCGGTGGTTAACACTGATTTACTCTACCCTGTCCTGATGGGGCTGCTGGGCTTAGGCACCATGCGGACCCTTGAGAAGCGGCAGGGCGTAGCGAGGGCAAAACTGTGAGTATAGTAGGATCCTTATCAGGCCTTCCACATCCATTCGGTGGTGGCGGTGGCGGATGACCTGTCCGCGTTCTTCGTAGGTGACAACACCAACAGCAAAATACTAGGCTACTCTCTATAAGGATAAGCAATGACAATCTCAAGAGCACTATCAGAATCAGTATCAGCAGCTGCAGCAGGATCCGCAGCCGGACCGTTCAGTGGGTTTGGCGCTGTAGAAGTACCTCCTTTGTCAGGGACTATTACAAAAGAGGCCGACGTGCTATCTACCGCAGTACAGCCGGTGCAAGCGGTTACGGTTAGCCCAGACGGTTTGTTTTTGCTCACTGCTGGCTTTTACACGAGCAGGCTTAGGATGCAAAGCAGGGAGTTCAGTACGCCATTCATCTTAACGGGACTTACCGGCCTTAAAGTCTCGGAGATAGGGGACTTCGTTACTTTTGCCCATGGGAAAACAACTAGCGACGGTAAGTATATTCTGTATTTTCAGGCTGCAGGTGCGAATACAAACATTAGAATTAGGGAGCTTACAACTGCTTGGGATATTAACGGTGGAAACGCGCTTCGATCTGCTGTATTAACAGGAGTAAACACTGCCGCTAACAGGATTAGCCCAGACGGCACAAAGCTTTTGACCGTTGGTGGCCCTAACGAGCTGTACCAGACTGAGATAACAACACCTTTCCGTCCAGACCTTGGCTTCGGTACAACTGTTACTACGAGTGTAATAACCCCTGCAGCAGGTGGGATTAGAGATTTAGAGTTTAGTGCAGATGGCAAATGGATGCTGATATGCTTTCGACCAGGAGATATTCACGTATGTAGGTTAGCTGCGCCTTGGGTGATAGCAGGCTACTCGTTAGAAAATACAGTCACTATAGATGCTTGGGATTACTCTGGCGTCCATTTAGACATGGACCAAAAAACTTTGTACCAAGGCAAAACTAACACCGTCCAGAGATACACCTACACTGGTTAGCAAGCCGTGGTAAAGAAATTCGGACCCATCGTGCTTCCCCCTTATGTGCTTGATCTGGCAGGTTGCAATGGCGAAGGCATATAGGCCTCAAAGTTATCCTTAAACCATTCCGCATCGCCTTCAAATATTCCGCAGTCTTCAGTGTCATACAAAGTAAAGTAGCCATCTTCGTAACTCCCCATTGACATAGGCATTTTTCTAGCCCATGCAATTATACTAATGTGGGACACGTTGTAGTCAAACTCATCCACGCTTATCCATTTAGGCTGTAGGAATTCTATTTTCTTGTGCAACCCTTGCAAGACTCTTTCTAGGTCGATTCTGTCTTGAAATCCTCCGCGCCGCATCCTGTCAGACACACACTTACAACCGCCGTTAGTGTGCATCCCTTTTGCCTTCCCTTTGATTAAACAATATCCATCAGAACATCCTATTTCTTCACTCATGCTTACACCCCCTATCAAAAGTTTCCTTATAATCATGCCAGCCTGCTAACCACCATGCGCGGTCGGAGGTCTGAAAAACGTACATTGCAGCGTCCTTGCTGTGCACTTCTGTGTGTGCTTTGTGCCCCTGCGTGTAGTAGCGCCAAGCTTTTGTAGTGATATAATTTGGTGCATCGTCAATCATTTTATTACCCTTATTTTTTTAAGTATTGGATGCAAAAAAGTATTAAGGCTTTAGTGTAATTGCCTGGTAATATGTTTTTTCCCTTCCATCCCACACAACCGCCACGCCTCCTGCTATCTCCCAGCCCTTGCCTATGGCTACCTCAACAGTATCTTCCAAACTGTCTTTATTAGTATTGCTCAAAATCATATAATTCATAATAAAGCCCTCCTTTGGGCGTTGGTTTCTGAAATTGTCATCGCCCTAGATCCCCTTCTATGGCTGCTAACTCCTTCCTAAGTTTGTCGGCCTTACTATTCAATATCTCTTTTCTTGCAATACCCCTATACTCTTCCATGATTAAATTAAAATCTTTGTGTACAGCCGCAGCATTCTCTTTAGAGAAATACATGCTATGGTTGCGAGAGTCACAATACCTAGGCCCGTATGACTTGAGCTTGTTGAAAAACTCATTGAAGGTTTTTGTCGGATAGTCGTCGCCGAAGATGTACGCCCCTGTCGGAAACCTTATACAGTATAGCCACTCGTTTTCTGGCTGCTCCCCTTCATCAAGCCACGCCACGGTTCGATTATATTCTTTTCCAAAAAGCAAGATGTCCTGATGATCAGATATTTTGTAATAAGTGGCACCGCTTGGTTCTTGCCTGTCTCTTGCACAGATTGAGAACTCAGAAAAAACATCAAGCATTCTTATCAGGCCTTTAATCCTAGGCCTAATGTCAATGCCGTGCCAGTCATTTATTGCACCTCCGTGCCTATCCATTACGTCAAGGATTTCTTGGTATGGTTTTGTGTTGTTAAAAGTATTCATTTACTTAGCTCCTTTAATAGATTACTCAGGACGTAGTAAGCACCCAAGTTTTTTTATGGTCAGGCGTCACAGTTATTGCCGCTATACGTTATAGTCATTTGTTTGCCTCCAGTGCTTGGCGAGCTCTTTTAATTAGTTCAACGAAGGAATCCATGTCTTCTACCTTTTTAGACCAAGTTTCGTAACCGTCTGAGCAGTGGAATGTCTTGGTAAAGCTCAGACCCCCCATTAAAGACTTGGCTTCATCCAGCTCTTCTTTCGTGGCTCTATCTTTTGATTCAAATCTTTGTACAGTCACTTGCTTGCCTCCAGTGCTTGATTGAGTTCATCAACATTAGATTTTAGGCTGGCTTTATACTCAGGCAATCTCGGGTCGTTT
>Ga0306898_1000764_pt1 | contig 11456 bp, 9 predicted proteins | sample AntRauMFilla1564_FD_190424 | JGI IMG/M metagenome (GOLD analysis project Ga0306898, IMG submission 190424) | Saline lake microbial communities from Rauer Islands, Antarctica - Metagenome Filla 1 #564 (v2) (version 2) | ecosystem: Environmental > Aquatic > Non-marine Saline and Alkaline > Saline ...
TTCTGCAAACGTTTTGCTTTTGGATGAGCCAACCAACAACCTCGACCCCGCCAGTCGCGAAGAGATATTGAGCGCGCTGTCAACTTTTAAGGGTGCTGTTGTTTTGGTCTCTCACGATGTGGGAGCGGTCAGGGCTCTAAACCCTGAGAGAGTGCTAATCCTGCCTGATGGCGATGAGGATCACTGGAACGAAGGCTACGCGGATCTTATTTCGCTTTCCTAGAGGCTCCATCAAAGTCCGCTGCTTACGGGCAGCATGGCGATCCAAGCAACAAAGTGGTACCAGCTTTTAGAGTAGGCTTCGCGAAGCATGAACGGTTTCCAATACCTCTTCCAGAGAGACAATGTCACCGTGAATAAGTGCCTTCGCGGATTCGAAACCCAGTTCGATGGCGCCAAAGCTGGAATGTTCGCGGTCAAAAGCAGCACTCTGCGAATATCCAGAGGTTGGTCTTGGTGTGGCTGGTAAGTCCGCTTCAACACTGTGGTTATAAATGTCGGCAGCCAGAATTTGGACACCCTCACTCCCTAACGTTTTCAGTGCAAGTATCACCCGAGAGTCTTTCAGAAGAGCGTGAATGTCATAAAAGTGCCGGCCGTACTTCATAAGCACCTCGCTATGATTTCGACTCGCGGCGGCGTGGACTGCGGCGAGTTTCTCGAATAGCGTCCGTTCAGGTGCCAAGACGGAGACAATAAAAGGTGCGAACTCCTCCCATGCAGCTTCATTCTCACCTAGATTTTCGACTGCATGCTCGGCTATCAGCGAACGATATCTGTGCTCCCCGGCAGGCTGCGAGCCTCCTCGGCTTCCCAGCTCCAGCAGGACGCCTTCCCTGATCGGCGAATCTCCGTTCCTAGTTGGATATAGATACGTCGTGTAGCGCTTGATGCCCGTAGTCGATGAATCAACACGAACCTGCTTATCTGCAAGGACCAGATGACCCCTGACAGCCTGGTCAACTATTTTCAAAACTCCGTGTCGGGAGTTTGCGCTTGCCCCATCCGGGAATGTGGCTAGAAGGTCCACATCCTCCGAGAATCGGTCGATAATTCGAAACACCCTGCTGAGACTGGTGCCGCCCTTGAAGGTAAAACTCACCGGCGCTGTCGAGCCGTCTGATAATTCCACAGTCCGTTCGACGCTAGCTATCCTGAGAACCTCGGTCACCCAAAAATCTTTCTCGACAAAAAGGGCAGAGATACCCAGGGCCTCCGCAGTCAGTGCTACTAGCACCTCAAGTTCGTTGGGATTGTCTCGGAGGCGTTGAGTCATAAGCTCGCCAGATCGGAGAGTAGTCTTTCGAAGTTTGCTCGCACAGCTACACCTCGCTCCCCCGCAACGCCGACGCGCAAGCGTTTCTCGACAATCTCACCCAATGCAAGTGAATCACGCACCTTGGAGACAAGAACACCCCAGCCAGCCTCCACAAAAACTTCAGGCGCCCGCATGAGTTCAATTAGCGCGATCTCTTTAAAGTTGAGGATCAGTCGCTCCTTATTGCGGCGTGCGTGCTGAGTGATGCCTGCGATCGGGCCCGCAGTCCATAGCGTCGCAACTTGAAAACAGGCCGGTATCTGGGTACTAACCCCCCACTCGCGTGCTGCTGAGTAACCGGCGGGGCCAATTCCTTTTGTACCTAGGACTTCTTTCGCAATCTCTTCGACAGTCGGCTTCGTCATCCCAAACCGCGTATTCACGCCCCGGTAATAGAGACCACGGCGAATCTGAATCAGATCTCCGCTGCGAGCAGCCCGGGACGCAGCCTGACGCGCAGCGGTTGGAGTCCCGGGAAGTTGGCTTGCGTGCACGAATGATCGTGCCGGTGTGTTTCGAATCTTGCTAGCAGCAGTTAACTGGCTCATGTCACATAAGCCTAAGGAAAACGTGACAAAATCACAATCACAACCCCGATGAGCCGATGGACTCTTTCGAGGCGCAGGTTTTTTCCAAGAGTCCTGAATGCGCTATAGGACCTTCATGCTCCGACACAAGGCAACATGACCCGCTTTTTGTCCGCCCCGCGTCACTCAAAAGTGGCAAAGCATAAGCCAGCTCCCTTCTCACGGGCGCATCAGGCACCAGCATGTGATTCCGCACAGATTCGTGAAAGAGGCAGAGACTTCAAGAGATCTTCAGATAAGAATTTTTGTCAGTACGACAGAATTTGAACCTTCGCCCCAGCTTCGAGGCCAGAAAAGGTCTCTTTGTTCCCATTCCGGTGAGCTCGCCTAGGCAAGGCTCTCAAGAGATCGCACGCGAGACAGCAAGAGAGAGCAGCAGAAGATTGCGTTTGGGTGAAGGATGACTAGGGGGAAATCAAGAATCAGGGTAGCGCCAACGTAATCTCAAAATCCTTATGCCAAAGGCATTGGCGCATAACCCCTAGATCACGAGGCTTTCTGACTCGTTTGCCGAATTGTGTGCTCGGCAAAAAGTGGCGGCGGCCCTCATGAATTTGACTTAATGCCTGGGAATTGAACTCAATTTCCGCCCCTTTTTAGCACCCCTTGCTTATCCAATCTATGGGCCTCATCGAAGAGTGCCGATGCTCGATCGTGCTCGCCAATTTGGTGAATGAATGAAGCGTAGTTATACATCGCCGTCGGGTCGCCCGGGTCGTTGTCCACAGCCTTGAAGTAGAGCATTTCCGCCTCGTACAGCTGCCCATGTTGTCGGTAAATGTTTGCTAGTTCATAAAGCGCGATTGTGTCCTTGGGGTCAATGGACAAAGCTCGCTCAAGCAGGTCCTTAGATTCCAAAAGATCTCCTCGAGCTTCCTGCACAAGACCGGAAAGATTTACCATCGCGGGATGGTAATTTGGGTCAGCTACTAGGCATCTCCGATACCAGAGTTCGGCCAAATCTAGCTTCTTGGTGCGCCCGTAAAGATAACCGAGGTTAAACATGGCAAATGGGTCAAAAAATGGATGGCTGGCAGCTTTGACATATAAGTTCTCGGCATCAAGCAGCCGCCCAGATTTGTCAATGATGACCGCGAGGTTTGTAAGAGACTGGAAGTCTCTCGGATCAAGCCTTAAAGCCAATTGGTAAGTTTCCGCTGCCACATCCGAACTTCCAATCCTGGTGAGCTCCACTGCGACCCTAAAGAGATTCTCGGCTAGTTCTTCCCTGGAATTCATATGAATACCTCCCAACGCAGGCTAACCCAGCTGTGCGACATTTTGTCAAACATTTGCTACCCATCACATCCACCTGCACACCGGGACGGTGCGGGCAATTCTTGCTGGTAGTCAATATGTCTTTAGCCTTCAATAAAAGCCTCAGAAAAATGGCGTCGAGCAAAGTCCTGCGAAATTGGATCAAACTCGCCGCTCAAAAACATCGATTCGACTTTCCAGTTAAGGCAATCGACCCGAGCCTGATCAACGGTTTGCCGAATCTCAAGCCAAAATCAGTCTTCGGAAGACTCTTGCTGAATTCGACGTCTTCGGTCTGAAAGAATTTCGTTCTCAAAGGTGAACCAATCTGGGCCGGCATAAGCGCCCGAGGCATTTACTTCGCCCTTATTCTCAAAAATTATCCGAGTCAAGGGCGAAAGTCGCATAACTACACCCTCAAAATTGACCTCAGTTTCACTGACAACTTGAGCCGTAATTGCCGGGTCCCTTACGAACCTAACCTCAGAGCCAATAGGAACATCCGCTGCACTGAAAGTGAAGTTCGCCTGTCTTGGCTTGACCACTTGACTTTCTCCGAGGTGTCGGCCGGTTTCGTCAATCATCTGCTGGTCAGCCGCAATCCATCTGGCGGAAGCATCATTAAGTGAAACTGCTTTCAGATATCGAACCCCCGTTTCCGGTTCCATTAGAAAAAACTCACGATTTGAGCGTGCGCGCTGGGAGGCGAAAACATCGTGCGCGAGTCTCTCAAGCTGCTGGGCATTTTCGACTTCGATGCACGCGTGAAGTCGGAATGGCAGGGGAAGGCCGGTTGTGTCAAGCTGCCTGATACGCGTTTCGACGTCGTCTGCAGCCGTGAAACCAATCTTGATGTAGTCCGGCATCGAATCGTTGGTGAGTATGTAAATTTTTCCCCGCATTTTTGTAGCCTACTTTCATCAATGCCTTTTTCCTATCATGCAGAAACCCTCAGACCTTTACCAATGACCCGCAAATAGGCATGAAGGCACGCGTTCACTTAGCCTTCTGTGACTGAAGATTACATTTTCCACATCGACCTGCGGCACTTCTTAGTCACTAATCGGATTCTTACGCCTTAAGAATCCGTTCGTTTCTCTTGGCGACAAAGTCCATGCTCCCAGCTGCGTAGATCAAATATTCTTCTTTATTTGCTGGCGATGCAGAACTTGAGAACGGTTCATATTTATCCGTAAAAAATTTGACTTTGGAGTCTTGCACTAAATCTTGCAACAGAAAAAAATCCACATAACCCTCGAAGGTCTCAAACAAATTAAAGAATTCCCTATAGCGCGTAAAGGCTGAGGTTAGTGGGCTGGGTTGATCTCCATAAAATAGGCGCACGCACTCCAAAGTGAGATCAAACCGGTCTTTTAAGCGGGGGTGCAGCCCCCTTGCGACATTTATTGTCAGCTTTTTATCCACCTTGTTCGCAGGGAACAAGATTCTTGAGCCTATGGTCGAGCCAACTGACTTAAAATCCTCGATTAGGTCTGGCGGCAGGTCTGGCATAAAAGTCACAAGGGACTTGTGCCCGGCCATTGAGTTTGAGATTGAGTCGCTCGAGAGACTTAGGTTCACACCACCTGCAGATCCGCGCAAGTAAAGGCCAGGCTCCTCTGTCAGGTTTAGGTGTTCGCCCGATGGCAGTGATTTTGACCATAATCGCTGATGGTATTTTCTCAGGGTCGGGCTTGCGAAATCTGGATCTAATCCGTTCGAGTCGGTCCTAAAATCAAAACCTATGTCAATTCCAGCCACACGTATCCCCAATAGAGCTTTTTGATGCTGTCTCGAGCCTAGCTAAAAATGTGTCGGGCCTGAATTTCTCGACAAGATTCACGCCAATAAACCACTAGGCACCAAGGCGGCCGGGCTAGTGCCGGTCGAGCGCAGTCTTGAGGCTTTCGTGACCAATAATTAGAATCACCCTAATCACCTCGACTCTATTGACGCGAAACTTGCTGGTATTCAGGGCTAGACGATAAAAGCTTTTAGCCCTCAGCACTCCCGGCTAAAGCTGAAGCAAGTACAAGCAAATTTCAACTTCCTAGAGTCCGAAATACCGCTCGAAGAAGGCTTGCAGGAGCGTTGCAACTCGCTGCTTTTGAACTCCATGTTCATTGCTTGCTGTGAACATGCTCCTTGGTGGCAACATCCTGGAAAGCGCAGGGCCAGCGACTTGCACCTGCCCATCTCTAAACGCCTGGGCTACAAATAGATGCGTGGCCGGCACATCCAAATTCTCGTCCTCAATTAACTGCTCAAGCTCCATGATCTTCTGCTCATGGATAAATGCCTTCCAGCTCTCATCTACATCTGAGTGAGCACTTAGCGATTCAACGAACTTCTCAATCAAATCTTTTTTACTGCGCAGCGAGAAGCTGGAATCTATAGCCCTGTCGATGTTGGCCTTGATTTCCTTGTTTTCGTTCGAGTCAACACCGGACTCCTGAAGTTTGCTGACAAGCATCAAGATGTAATCAACGTTGATTTCAACCTGCTTGATTAGCTCTATCTCGAAAATCAAATCATCAAGGATCGACTCCTTATCAACTGCAGGTCGCCCGTTATAAACCTCCAGGTATGTGCTTTGAAAATCTTGAAAATCGGCTGGACTGAGAATCTCGTTACCGGTGAAATCATCAAAGGATGTGAGGATGTTCTTGAGCCTCAAAACGTTGTTGTAAAGAATTATGAACTGCTTCTGATTGACCTCGCCTAATGGCAGCTCACCCGGCGCGAATAATGCAAGAAGTTCTTCGACAACCGCCATGTATTGCTCGTAGTACTCGGCATAGGGCCTCAGGAGAACTACTCCCCCAGCTTCCTTGTTTCCGAAGAGCGAGATTGAATCTTGCGTTGCCTTTTCTAGATCTCTAAAGCAGACAATGTTCCCATAGGTCTTGACCCGATTTAGAATCCGATTTGTTCGCGAGAAAGCCTGCAATAAGCCATGCTGGCGAAGATTCTTATCGACCCAGAGAGTATTCAGGGTGGTCGCATCAAAGCCAGTAAGGAACATGTTCACGACGATCACAATGTCAATTTCGCGATCTTTCAGCCTCAAAGCTAGGTCTTTATAATAAGCCTGAAAGTTATCCGCTGAGGTATCCCAGCTGGTGCCATACATCTTGTTGTAATCGCTGATTGCTGCCTCAAGGAAATCACGAGAGGACTTATCGAGAGACTCGGCTTCAAAACCTTCTTCAGCCAAAAGCCCATCAGGATCTTCTTCGTTGGGCGAATAGCTGTAAATGATTCCAACTTTTAGCTTCTTGTCCGGCAGCAAATCTGCCTGCGCCTTCTGGAACGCAACGTAGTAGCGCTTTGCAGCTTCAATCGAAGCTGTAGCAAATAATGAATTGAAGCCTGCGAGTCTTCGGTCCTTGAGCTTATAGGTCTCGTTGCGCCTAGTCTTCTGGTCAAAGTGCTCCAGGACATATTCAACGACCTTGTTTATTCGCTCAGAAGAGAGCAACGCTTTCTCAGTGTCGATAGCGCTCACTTGTTTATCCGGAAGGATATCTGGGAGCTTTACCGTATTGACGTAATCAACCCTGAACGGCAAGACATTCTGATCGGAAATTGCATTGACGATTGTGTAGGAATGAAGCTTCTCTCCAAAAGCTTGCTCTGTGGTTCTAAGTTGAATATTCCCACCCGAGCCAGCATTGGCCGCAAAAATCGGTGTTCCCGTAAACCCAAATAGGTTGTAGCTGGAGAAAGCTTTTCTGATTGCCAGATGCATTTCACCGAACTGAGACCTGTGGCACTCGTCAAAGATAAGAACAACGCGCTTTTTCTGGACCTCGCCCTTTGGGAATTTGGCAACGTACTTGGACAGCTTTTGAATCGTGGTAATTATGATGCGCGAGTTTGGATCTTCGAGCTGCTTAGTTAGCACGGCAGTTGAGGTATTGGAATTCGCAGCGCCTTTTTCAAAGCGCTCGTATTCTTTCATGGTTTGGTAGTCGAGGTCTTTGCGGTCCACAACAAACAGGACCTTCTCAACGCCAGGCAGCTTGCTTGCAAGCTGAGCCGTCTTGAAGCTGGTGAGAGTTTTTCCAGAGCCCGTGGTGTGCCAAACGTAACCACCTGCTGATGTGGTCCCTAGAGTCCTCTGATTCTCACTGGTCGCAATTCGCTGCAAGATTCTTTCGGTTGCAACTATTTGGTAGGGCCTAAGTGCCAAGAGTGTCATGTCAGAGGTCAAAACGCAGTACCTGGTTAGAACATTCAACAACGAGTGCTTTGCAAAGAAGGTCTTCCCAAAAGCCATCAAGTCATAGATGTTCTTGTTGTTGGCATCCGCCCACCAGCTTGTGAACTCAAAGCTATTTGAGGTCCTTCTGGAAGACCCTGCGTTTTGAGAATCCTTAACGTGTTGGTCGCGCACTGTATTGCTGTAGTACTTGGTATAGGTGCCATTACTAATAACAAAAAGCTGAACGTATTGGAACAGTCCCGATCCAGCCCAGAAGCTATCTCTCTGGTACCTATTGATCTGGTTAAAAGCCTCACGGATATCTACACCGCGCCTTTTCAGCTCCACATGGACTAACGGCAGACCGTTCACCAGAATCGTGACGTCGTATCGGTTGGCTCTGGTTCCCTCGGCTTCGTATTGATTCAAGACCTGAAGCTTGTTGTTGTGAACATGCTGTTTGTCCAGTAGGTAGATGTTCTTGAACTCTCCGTTATCACGCTTCAAGACCTGGATGTGGTCTTCTTGAATCCTCTTGGTCTTCTCCAAAATGCCGTCTGTCTCACCGGAAACGCTCTGCCGAAAAAACCTCTCCCACTCGGTATCCGTGAATTCAATCTTGTTTAGAACCTCAAGCTGCCTGCGCAAATTAGAAATCAAGTCGACCTCAGATGTCACAGGCAAAAACTCATAAGCCTGATCCTTGAGAAGGGAGATGAAAGCATCCTCCAGCTGAGCTTCACTTTGATACGCCGATGACCTTCTATCAGCTTGCTCATACTCAGCGACAACCGTGCTTTCTGAAGTTACCGCAATCGGCTCAAATCTTTGAATGCTCACGCGGTCTCAAGCTCCTTGAAGGTCAGAAGCTTGTTCCTGTAGTACTCGTATTGTTTGCGGCGGGCTGCAATTTCGGCGGGGAGGCCGATATTGAGGTCGTTCGCAAGAGCGTCGAGTTTGTCGAGAACAAAGACAATTTGCTCTTGTATGTGAATTGATGGAACGGGCACAACATATTCTCTAATCATCTGCAAATTAAGCCCTCCCCGGCCACCTTCACCCGATGAGGTTTGCCTAAGCGACTGGTAGCGTGACTTAAGAAGGTGGTAAAGATAATCGGAGCTCACGTCACTTGAGCAGACTATGGAACATAAGGACTGATTTGTGCACAACTCAATCCTTGTTCGCGCAACCATCCCACGAGTTTTTCCCTGACCAGCCAGTGCCATAACCACAGCGCCCGATGGAATCATTTTCGTGCTGCAAGAGTCAAATCCCCTACTGCTGATTTTGATATCAGTTTGAAAAATAATGCCCTTGTTCACCTCTCCCGAGCTCATCCATGGAATAGTCCCGTCTGACCAATAAACAGGGTTCTGAGTGGACGGAGTCGCGCCACTTAGGCAGTTGGCAAAGGAACCAATTTTTTTGAACAGCACCCCCTCCGGGCAGAACTCTTTAATCAGCTCACTCATCGGGTGAGAGTCCAGGACTGAATCAAAGTCCATTAACTTCTCTCTGGTGTGCTCATACTGAGACCTTCTAGCTTCTAGCTCAGCTTCTAGCTCAGCTTCTAGCTCAGCTTCTAACTGCGTGAACTTATCAAGAATCGAGACTATTTCCCTCTGCACTTCAAGGGGTGGGATGGGGATAAAAAACTCTTCAAATTTCTTGCGGGAAATGTAAGGTATAGTGCCGGAATTTGACACTTTCGCTAACCTTGCGGTGCTAATTTCCAAGACATACAACAGGAATCGGTTAAACAACTCGCCCCCACATACAAGCCCGATAAATGTTTGATTTGTAATTAGCGGCGCTGAGGTTATCGCGTAAGTCCCCAGCGAAGCGCTGCAAGTTGCCAGCACTGTTCCAATGGGATAAACCTTGAGATTCATCTCTGCAATGGTCGCTGGGCTTACGCCCAGGCCCGTTATAGAGGAACCTATGGTTTGTCCCTTTACATCCTCTATGCGACACCACGGAATAGCACCTGTGAGATCCGACGGTCTATCTCTCATCGGTACGATGAAGTCCAGACAGACTTCTTTGAGCGCTTTGATCGGAACCCCCTCCGGACACAACTCCGCAATCAGCTCATCAATCTTGGACATCAGTTGCCCTCAAGGTTGGCAACAATGGCATCAATCTGGGTTCTTAGTTCTTGTTGTCTTGAGACGATCTCTTTTATCTCGGCATTGAGTGCGGTGATGTCTATGACTTCTCTGGTGTCTTCAGCTTTGACATAGCTGGTGACAGAAAGGGTGTATTCGTTGTTGGCAATCTCTTCGTGGTCAACAAGTCTCGAGAAGTACTCAACGTCTTCCCTGGAGTTGTAGTTATCGAGAATCTTGGTTCTGTCTTCTTGTCGAAGTTGGTTCTTGGTGTTCTTTCTTGCAAACTCTCGCTCAGCATTTATGAACAGCACCTTGTTGTCAGTCTTTGACTTTTTGAGAACCAAGATGCAGGTTTGAATACTTGTTCCAAAAAATAGATCTGGTGGTAGCTGGATTACGGTATCTACGTAGTTATTGTCAACCAAGTACTTTCTAATTTTCTGCTCTGCTCCACCTCGATACATAACCCCTGGGAATTCAACAATCGCTGCTGTGCCATTGACCGCCAGCCAGTTGAGGATGTGCAAGGTGAATGCAAGATCGGCCTTGCTCTTTGGCGCCAAAACACCCGGAGCAGAGAACCGTTGGTCGTTTATCAAAAGTGGGTTTGCATCGCCTTCCCACTTGATCGAATAGGGAGGGTTCGAAACGATTGCCTCAAACGGCTGGTCATCCCAGTGAACTGGGTCAGTCAGGGTGTCCCCATGAGCGATGTCGAACTTTTCGTAGTTGATGTCATGCAAAAACATGTTGATTCGGCAGAGGTTGTAGGTGGTGATGTTTATCTCTTGACCAAAGAACCCCTGAAGCACGTTCTCTTTCCCTAGCACCTTGGCAAATTGCAGCAGCAACGCTCCAGATCCACAGGCCGGGTCATAAACCTTATTGACCTGAGTTTTTCCCGAAACAGTGATTCTTGCAAGCAGTTCGGAGACTTCTTGCGGAGTGAAGAACTCACCTCCAGACTTACCGGCATTGGATGCATACATCGTCATCAGATACTCATAGGCATCACCGAAGGCATCTATTGAGTTATCGGCAAACTCGCCAAGAGCCAGGTCTCCAATGGCTTCAAGGAGCTTCACGAGGGCTTCATTGCGCTTAACGACTGAGCCACCGAGCTTGTTGCTGTTTACGTCCAGGTCATCAAACAGGCCCTTGAGGTCATATTCACTGGGGCTGCCAACCGCTGAGCCTTCTATATTTCTGAAGACTCGCGAAAGTGTTTCATTCAGGTTTGCATCGTTCTTGGCTAGTTTGCGCACATTTACAAAGAGTTCACTAGGGAGAATAAAGAAGCCTTTTTCAACCACTGTTTCACGGCGACCAAATTCAGCTTGCTCATCTGAGATTTTTGAGTAGTCGAAATCGACCTCTCCGGCCTTTTGCTCGTGCTGGTTGATATAGGAAGTCAGATTCTCGGAGATGAATCTATAGAAGAGCATCCCTAAGACGTAGGTCTTGAAATCCCAGCCATCCACGCTTCCACGAAGGTCATTTGCCATGCGCCAAATGGTTTTGTGCAGCTCTGCTCTGTCTTGATTCGCCAATGTATCCCCGTGTTCTATCTATTGGTAGCAAAACCTACAGGTTGGTTCTGACAGTTAGTCATGGACACCTAGTTCACTTCCTAAAGATTACCGAGTTGTTGCGACACAGAGGCAAGGATGACACTCATGGTTCTTTAAGTTTGGGAATGCCTTAGAAAATAAAGACTGTCAAGTTGTCGCGAGCCCTCGAGTGACTCAGAATTTTGTCGGGATGACAGGATTTGAACCTGCGGCCCCTTGACCCCCAGCCAAGTGCGCTACCAAACTGCGCTACATCCCGCTAAAAACTAGCTCTGTTAGTCTATTGATGAATTCGACGCTCAAGCATTATCACGCCAATAATCAGAGCAGCCCCAAGACCAAACGCGACCAATACTGCACTTAGATCGGTGATTTGGGTGAAGTTTTTTGCCTCATCTTGCC
>Ga0306898_1000767_pt1 | contig 11421 bp, 11 predicted proteins | sample AntRauMFilla1564_FD_190424 | JGI IMG/M metagenome (GOLD analysis project Ga0306898, IMG submission 190424) | Saline lake microbial communities from Rauer Islands, Antarctica - Metagenome Filla 1 #564 (v2) (version 2) | ecosystem: Environmental > Aquatic > Non-marine Saline and Alkaline > Saline ...
TCTATGCGATAGAATTGTCGATAGACGACTCCGGGCAGGAGAATATCTCACTAACAGTAAGTCCTATTACTTAATCTTAACGACAATTCTATGAGTAAGATAATCCGAGAAGCCAATTTAATCCAGATAATAAAAGATCTGGAATCGAGAGTTCGGAAGTTGGAGCGAATGGTCCAGAGGACTGGATCGGATGGTCTTGTTATCGCTAAGCTTTCAGATATATCCAGTAACTCCGGGAAGATATTTGTCCGTAATTCTGGATCATCTGAAGTGGTGACTCTCGATGGGGATAACCTGCGGGTAGATGTTAAGAATGGAGCCAGCGTAGTAGCTCGATTAGGAGAAGAATAGTGGCTGTCGTTTGTCGGGTATCCCGACCGGGAAAGAGAGTTACGGACGCTGCGGATTTTGAGCAAGCCTTGAACGATCAATTCCAGGGGCTTCCTATCGTATCTCAGGGGTTATACACCTCTCCCGCTGGAACGGGTGACAAGACTGTGACCACTCATGGGCTCGGGTACTTTCCTGCTCATATTATGTTTATAAAAGTCGGAAGTCGGTGGGAATACTTCTTTGGAGGTTGGGTGAACAGCTCAGATCAGCTCCAGATAAATGGGAATGCGGGGGCTCAGTTTTACTACTTTATTTTTGCGGTGAATATTGAAACGAATATAACTCAGATAACTCAGAACACTACGGCTGGGGGTAGCGTCGGAAATCCTACGGCTGGAGTGAGGGTTCGTCATGCTGGTGGAGCTGATGGAGCGAATAAGGATCTCGACTTCGATTCGAAAAATCCTCCTCTTATTATCCATTCTCTGACGAATCGGACGTACAGCTCAGCTCCTCCATTAGACGATAATGTGAGTCATAATCTTACCCGTGTTCCGTTCTTCCTGGTGTATCTTAGACTCACATCCACTCGGTACGGATTGGTATCAAATACAGTAGACTCTACGGTCTCAGCTTCCAACTCTGCTGTGTTCTACATATTCCTCAATCCTCCAGCAACAACCAAAGTAGCAACTCTCATATTCAAAAATCCAATAGATTAAACATATGGCTATCGTTTGTAAAATAACATCCTCTAACCTAGAATCAGGGAAAAAACAATTTAAAGAATCTCAGGACTTATCTACGACATGGGTTGTTCCGGGGACTCCTCCGACTGGGAAGACTCAGATCGCTTCGGTCTCTCACGGACTTGGGTATGTACCAGCCTTTTTCCCTACTTTCCAGAATGCGGGGTTCGCTTCGGGTCGGAGATCATACCTTCCTCAGCAGAACTTCTTTTGGCGGCTTAGCGCCGAGGCTGATACCACTCTTATTCGATTCTTTTTTGAAGAGTTCGATCCTTTTCAGAAACCGTCGGGAACATACACCTTCAAGGTGCGGGTAGCTTTGGATCAAATAGAATAAAACCAGCCAGTGGTATACTGGACGTAACGCAACATCGAATATACTGAATATAAATAAGGATATAATTATGGCATTAGACATCTCATTCTTGGATGCACGACAACTGAACGAGACAGATATATCTCGTCCAGTTCGTAATATATTCCGAACTGCTGGGGTTATGGCGGACGAGCTTGGTGTTCTTGGAGATCAACTCCGAGTGAGAGAAGCTGGTACTCCAGATATGACTGTGGATGTTCTGGCTGGATACGGTATATGGTTTGCACCCGACGGTAAAACCGTGAGGGTCTTCGAGTCGGATGCTACAGAATCTGTGGCTATCACCACGGCGTCTCACGCTGGTACGGATACGCGGAGAGATATCATCATCGCTCGACATACCTCTGGGACGATATCGGTAGTCGCAGTAGCAGGTGTTCCAGCTACTACCGGATCAGCGGTACCTCCTACGGTTCCTTCTGATTCTCTCCTTCTGGCAGAGGTCGCGGTCGTGGGTGGAGACACGGCTATAACCAACGCTAAGATTACCGACCGACGCAGGGAAGCTCAGCTATTCGCAGCCAATACTTTTAGTGGGTGGAATCGATGTCCCGGTCCTTTGCCAACCTTCACATCCTTCTCTGGAGGAGTGAGTACTATTACTTTTCCCGGTGTGGATCTTCGAGGTGTTCTTGGAGTCGGATGTAAAATGAGAATCATTCAACCGTCTGGTACGGTCTACTTCTTTTTGAACGCAACTCCGTCCTTCTCTGGGGGGAATACGGTCGTAACGATGATTGGGAATACCATATTGAATCAGGCGATTACCAACTGCGCTATCTCTCGATCCGATAATCCAGTCAGTTGGCCTAATAATCTTGATGTATTATTTCTAGATTTATCCTTGGGATCGAATCAATCAGTTCAGAGCACTCGAATTCTTTTCAATACAGAAAATTCTAGTTCTCCCTATTTTGGATTTTATGACACAAGTAATAACCTCTTCACAGCTCCTTTCACGGGAATATATACATTTGGTGTTGCTCTAAGAGTAATATCACCGACAAATGGCAATCGATACGGTGTACTATATAATAACAACGGGTCAGCCGTTAAACCACTGATCCAGTCTCCAGCATCAGGGACAAGAAATCAGAATTTCGGAAGCACCACTACCATCAGGATGGAAAGGAACACCACTATCCGTATCGACGCTAATTTTGAGGATACCAAAGTGATAGATTCCAATAAGGACCTCACTAAACTTACAATAACAGCAGTAGTAATTTAAAATATAAAATATGGTTCCTAAAAAATTCTCACTCAAATACTTCATAACATACCTTCCTGTTATTAACGATTCAAAAGAGGTGGCAAAACTTATCGCTACCGGTCTGGTAACTATCCTCTCGGAAAGATTCGGACTGGTGGAATTGCTATCAGTCGAGATGGGACTCCTGGTATTAACGATTCAGTACGTTTTGAGCCTAATCGATGCGATGCAGAAGACCAACCTGGCAGAAAAAGAGCTGTAAAGGGCAAAATATTAGATATTGGCAGGTTTATGCGGAATACGACCAAAAGAGTAGAAGAAATCACAAACAGTATTTTTGCGGGAGAATCCACGCCTGATAAAATAAGTCTCGCCATAACTCACCTGGTCGCCGCAATGGACGATGAGAGTTGGGAAAGACATAACCAGATTATTGCGGAGCTGAAAGATATAAAATCTCAAAAGACTCAATCAGATGAAATCCGAGATGAGGTGAAATTGTTGAAAAAAGATATGGCAACAATAAAGCCAGCTATAATCATTCTGACAACTCTGGTCTCACTGATTGCGGCTTGGGCGGTACCGAAGATTCTCGGTCAATTATTCGATGAGGTCCCTTTGCCAAAAGCAGTTGAAATAACTCGAGAAATATCATGAGTCGAAAAATTACAGAAATAAACCTAGTGATGCAAAAGGGAACTACTTTTGCGTTCAAGTTTGAGTATCTTGCTACAAATGGTGCTAATCATCCACTTTCACTTTATACGATTGTGATGAAAGTAAGAAAATCTGCAGACAGTGATCCAGTATTTAACATCTCTTCTGATGACGTCAACGACATGATCACTGTCAGCGTCGCAGAATTAGCAACCATAGAGATACTCTCCTTTAGATACCGAGACAGTCTCGGTATCTAAAGGAGAGTATCTCTACGATATTATATTGAATTATAATGACAAGAGCCAGAAATTAATGAAAGGTAAATTCATAATCGAAGATACAATATCCTTATGAGTACGCTCAAAATTATAAGAGAATCCATATCAGTAGAACAGTCTGGAGAAAAAATAATCTTCAGAGACGTCTCTCAGAATATTGTGCCTATTGAGCATATTATTCATCTTTTAGGTACAGTGGAGTTACTTGCGAACCTCATAGACAGCGCTAAATTAAGGTTGAGGTCAACAACTGCGACAATCGAACCCGATAATAGCGTTGCTGTTTGGGGCAATGATAACGGAGTAGAGGAATTCATTCAATTCAACCCGTCAAACAGACCAATAAAAGTAACCAACACGGAAGAATTCGTCAATGGAATAGCTCCTATAAGATTTGACGGGACTGGGAGGTTCATGGATTTAGACCCGTTCGCTACTGGTGGAGACATTACTTTATTCTTGGTCGTTCGGTCCACTCGAAAAGCTCCAGGAAGTGCACCAACAGCTGGCGATGGGGATAATATATTCGAGGTTGTTGATCCAATTATATCCACTCAGAACTCTGGTGGCGTAGATACAGGTATTACACCAACCCTATACAATTGGTATGCCTCGTTTAATTCTCAAAGAACTTTACGATCTGAGAATACTGGGGGGTCGGGTATTATCTATAAAAATGGGGTGTCTTCCGACACAGATATTGAATATTTTGAACCTGTGATAATGACTATGAGTTTTACAGGGGTTACCGCTAAATCACTGATGAGGATGGGGACCTTTGCTGATTATGTACAAAACGGTAAATTCGACCTATTTGAATTGATATATTTTGATAGACAATTGAATATGAGTGAACGTCTGCAGGTAGAAGCTTCTCTATCAGCAACTTATAACATACCTTCTTACTTCGAGATTCCATCTGGCGTAGACGTTCCATCGTTCCAGGCTATTTACCATCAAGAAGGATTAGACGATAACATCACCAAAAACTTTAACAGACCGTTCCCTACTGGTAAGTTTTTTACATCTCAATTTCACCGACAGTACAAAAACCAAGATTTTCAGGGGTTCAAACAATTCCCATATAACGTTAAGTGTCAATCAGACGGCGTGAAGATATGTATGCCCACAGTTACGGCGACAAATGATTTTGTTCAGGCTGAAAGCTTTATCGAGAATATTACCCTCGAAATGGTGGAAACTATTGCGGATTTTAATATCACCTCGTTCGACGAGATGAGCTTTACAGAGCGTTGGGCAAAAGACGCTACTCACTGGATGGAGTCGCCTATGATGCGAGGAACCCCGTATATTACGATGAAGTACAATGCTGTAACTCCAAAAATAACAACCACACACACTATTACGAGTGTTAATGGTGGTTCTTCTCCACAGTCTGGTACAAAATTTAATATAATTCTAAATAATGGGCAAACCTGGATTGTATATGCCTCAAGTGCTATAACCCTGTCTTGGACTGGAGGAGATATTATTGCTGGATCAGAATTCACGGGAACTATTCGAGTAGCCAACTTACAGAACTCAGGTCACGAGACTATCCTCGATAGCTATAAAGATGTAGTACCTCTATCTACTACGATTAGTAAAAGTGTCTCAGGAAGTAACGGAGATATAATCTGTACTTACACAAAAGAAGGGGTGGGGGATATACTTGTTCTTGCTCAACCCCATCATATGGATACCTGGGTAAGTTCAGCTTCAGTAGGGATGACGTATCCAAGTATGAGAGGTACTCTGACAGGGGTGGCACTTTCGACGTCATGGACTCAGAGAATGACTTTATCGGATATCGTATGGGACGATGCAAACCCGATTGACCCCGCCCATGTTGCGGATGTTGAAGCTGCATTAGCAGATGATTATACGCTACAAGTTTCAGACTTATCCCAATATTCCGACGGCAAACTATACTTCCTCGGAACAGAAGTCAAAGGACTTGCGAGATTAGCAAACATCGCTCACCAGTTGGGAGATACGGTCAAAAGGGATGTTATTGTAGGCAACCTAAAAACTGCTATAGAGCCTTTATTCGATAGGACCCATCCAACCATCGAAATACGATACGACGAAAAGATTGGAGGACTTCATACTACCAAAGGATTTAGCGAAAAGTTTGCAGACTTTACAGCCGGATGGTATTCGGATAGACACTTCCATTGGGGTCAGATTCTTTACGCCTGTGCGACCATTGCAAGGTTTGACGACTCTTGGAGATTGGAATATCGAGATCGGATAGAAGATATACGGCGTGATTACATGTGTATCGACGCTACTGATGAATATTTCCCTGTAATGCGTATGAAAGACTGGTATTGTGGTCACTCCTGGGCATCTGGATTGTTTACCTTTGGAGCAGGTAAAAACCAAGAATCAACATCTGAGGCGGTCATGAGTTATTATAATGCGTATTTGTGGGGTATCGTAGATAGCAACGTAGAACTCCAAGAATGGGCACGCCTTGCTATGCACTCCGAGATTATATCGTCTCAAGAATACTGGCAGATTATCCCAAGTACCAATACTGTATATGCTGAACCATTGAAAAGTAAAGGAGTTATCGGGATTCTTTTTGAGATGGAGGTACAGCATAGAGTGTTTTTTGAACAAGCTCCTCTCGGTACTCATGTTGAGTGGTACTTTGGTATTCAAATGCTTCCATGGTATCCGATGACACGGGAATTGATCCAGTCCAACTGGATAAGAGAGAATTGGAGTATTTTAGAAGGTGCTACAACGCGAACCGCAGATCTTACAGCGGTAATATCTGGTGGGGTTATTACATCTATAACCGAGACTGGCAACGTGGGATACAGCAGTAGTACTGTGATTACTATCACGGGAGATGGAACTGGAGCTACTGCTACAGCCGTACCATTAGCAAACGGGACCTTAGATATTACCATTGTCAATGGAGGATCTGGATACACGACCGTCGTGGTTACATGTACACCTTCCATAGAACCAAATTGGAGAAACTATATATATATGGCTCAAGCTATGTATAATACTGTTGAAGCTGAAGCGAATATACTCCCTCAGACCGATGGGTACAGTATCGTCAACTCCAAGACCAATACTATGTATTGGCTATACACATCACCGTACATTGAGTTAGATCCTCCAGTAGATCCTCCAGTAGATCCTCCAGTGCTATACGCATATAATTACGTAGTCAATCCTAGCTTTGAAAATAATGTTACCGATGGGTGGGGTAGATATGGTGGTGGAGTGACAGTGATTCGAGACACAGTAGAGTCACTCTATGGATCTGCGTCGATGAAGATAAGTGCGGTCAACTTTGCTGACGGAGGATCCGGTAATACTACATTCACCTTACCAGTAGGTACCTACCAGATCTCTGCTTGGGTGAAGACTGGAGCGAATGTAGTTAATGCTTGTACGGTCCTTCGGCGGTTCGACAACAAGTCTGTCGTTTTTCAAAATAATATTTCTATTGCCAATCAAGATTGGACTCGAATATCTGGACAAATCACGATATCTGAGCAGACTTCTTATGAGTGGATTATTGGGTTAGGGTCTTATGGTCCTATTTCTGATGGTGAAGCATGGTGGGACGGGTTATCCATCACCAATACCGACACTTTAGAGCCGTACTTTGATGGCGATACGCCTGATAATATTACCAACACGTTCGAGTGGGAAGGTTCAGCCCATAACTCGAGATCGATAAAAAATCAAATTTAATTATCTAAAAAATATGATTGTAAAAATGTGGCAACCAACAATGTACCACAAAGGTCTAAAATACTCTGGCCGTTGGTTATTCGTCCATACAGATATGGCTGAACGACTTGTAAAAGTACCCGAAGCTATTGTATACAGTCATTGGCGGTCGCTCAAGGAGCAACAGGAGATGGTTCAAAGAGGAGCTTCAAAAACCCTCCTAAGTAACCATCGGCGTGGCGTAGCCGTCGACCTGATCAACTGGGAAGAGATGCAAGATAAGATGAGAGCCGTTGGGCTGATCAACGACATCCCATGGGATAGGAACCACTATACCATTGGTGGTGAGTCGAGAGCTACTCTATATCCGCTCTTGGACTCGATTGGAGATGTACCGACCTTCAACGCACCAGCAAAAGAAAAAGAGAAAATAACTAAGCCTAAGAATATGAATACATCAATATACCTCAACTCAGCAGAATGGGAAGGTGGACAATACGAAGGGAAGGACTTTGTGGTCAGACTGCATGAGAACGCCAATATTATCGCTCGACTGCCACGGGCTCAAGAATTCATCAATTCTAATTTCAAGGATACTTGGGGAGTGGTTAAATTCCAGGCAACATACGAGAAAACTATAGAATGGTACGCCCGCCACAAGACAGTCCAGGATACTAAGAAGGCTTTCAATGCGGATTATAAGGATTGGGAATCTCGTAATTCCGTCAAAAAAGAGAGCAATAAAAGTAATCCTGCGATTGGTAAGCTGTTAGATCAGGTCGTGGCAATTGTGAAAAAAATAAAAAGTATAGTATAATAGAAACAAGATATTAGTATCTTCGAGAAGGTGAGAGTGATGAAGGAACGTCACGGAGTAGTACTTGAGATCCAAGATGTGTAACGGAGCTCAAACTCCCTACACTATACCTACAAGGTATATCTAAATCTCAAGTCTTGTTCCGTGGCTTCCTTCTCATTTCTACTTTTGTAGATTAGGTTAGGTTAGGTAAAAGATCAATCCATACAAGAAGAGGTCCGAACGGTTTACTACCTAAGGCACTCTTTTTTTATATCACATAAATTGTCGATAAAACTACTTGACAATACCAGCATATGCTGGTATACTATATATGAAACGTAAGACACCGCACCTATTGCTCATAACGTAGCAGGGAAAGCGATGAGATCAGAGTTTCAAATTATTATTTTTTATAAAACATATGAAAAAGTACATAGTAAATACTCAAAAGTTCGCCCTTAAGACCCTGGAACGCGCTAGTCGATATATAGTAATATCTGGATTAATAGCTGCAGTATTTGCTCAACTGACACTATACTCTCAATGGGATGTTATGGTGGCAGACATGGGACAAACCCTTATAAGTGTATCTGGTCGAGAAGTGGTAAATGCTGAGGAAGTTCAAAGAGAAGAGTTAAATTTATCATCGGGGTTGGAAGTACAATCACAGAAATAACCCCAGAAATAAAAAAAGACCCAGTAGTGACCACCGAACCGGAAAAGACTCGGGTGGCCACCACTGAGCCTCTCAGTACTAAGGATTATAACAAATCTGTGGTAAAAGAGATAGCATCATCATACGGATGGGATTCAGGTGCCGAGTGGGCAGCTCTCGAAATCCTAATCTACAAAGAGTCGAGCTGGAATCACACAGCCCAGAACCCTAGTAGTACTGCCTTTGGATTATTCCAGTTTCTCAATCAAACATGGTTAGGATATGGATGTACCAAGTCTGATGATGTATCTCACCAAGCAGAATGTGGGATGAAGTATATCGCGAATCGGTACGGAAGTCCCTCGAAAGCGTTATCTTTCCATAGAATCAATAACTGGTACTAGAGAATTCAGGTGAGTCGTGTAAATTTGAAAAGAAAGATGGAAAAGAAGATCACCTCGTACGCAGTATCTAAAAAGTACGATATAAACCAGTCCACAGTATCGCAAAGATGCCGTAATGGGACAATACCTGCGGAAAAAGTAGAAAAGGACGGTAGACTTGTCTGGCTTATCAATGAAGAAGATATCCAGAAAATCTACAACCTGCGGAAAAAAGAAAATTAATAAAATAGACACGGATTCACCGTGTCTTTTTTTATACACTAATTTTATAATTATGAGAATTGAGACGGCTATCCATCAATACACAGAATTTAGACTCCAAGAGGTGTCTGAAGCGACACTCAAATCATATATGGTACCTCTTCGGTACTTTGCTCTCGCTCACTATGATTGTGAGTTGGATAATATACAATCTAATACTGTGGAGAGATACCTGAATTCAGCCGGGAAGGTGGGCTTTTGGTCTCAGAATAATCTATCTGCATGGAGAACAACGCTAAAAACTTTTTTTGATTTTACCAATGCCAAAGGTTGGTCGGATGTGCAGTTCGTACTCGTTCCCAAAATTAAGACTCGCAAAAAGTATCCAAATATTGCAACAAATGAGGATCTGATTCTCTTGATCGAGGAAGTAAAAAAACAACCTAATGAGGCTATACGTTCACGAGATTTGACCTTAGTATATCTACTTGTGGAGACGGGTATAAGGCGAGGTGAAGCCTGTGGTATACGAGTGAATGACATTAGAATGTGTGACCGTGGAGCAGTGATTCGAGGAGCAAAAGCCTCGGAATCTCAACCCTATGATATGGTACATTGGTCGGAATCTTTCCAGATTGTACTGGATAACTGGATACACATTCGAGAGGAGTACGATATTCATCATGAGGGTAGCCTCTTTTTGTGTATGTCTGGTGCTAGGTACGGACGCCCCCTGCAAGGGTATGGACTAAACAAAATACTGCAAAGGTATTCGGAAAAGATGGGAAAGAGGATAACTCCTCATATGATCCGACATTGGAAGGGGAGAAGTATCACCAGACAGGGTGGATCATCTCAAGATGTGATGAACATCCTCAGACATCGAGACTTACGCTCATCCCTGATATATACTGTAGAAGCAGGTAAAGAGAGAAGAGATCTTTATGGAAAGTATCATGTCATCATTTGACCAAAAAACTACTTGACAATACCAGCATATGCTGGTATAATATATACATGAGTCAGAGAGAGACACCTCCCCCATTGGTACATAGTACCAGGGAAAGAGATGAGATCAAACTCCGACCCGAGGTAGTATAAAATAACTTATAGATATATGGAAATCTCAAAAGTAGAATTCAAAAAAGACTATTCCGACCAGGTAAACTTCACAAGCTCAATATTATATGCTGAAATGGATCTTAATGGGAAGACCATATCAACAGTAATTATGGACGAATACGGGAAGTTTCTTTTTAACGGAGGAAGACCAGACTTTGACGCAGTATGCCAAGACTTGGCAGAAATAGCGGAAGAGGAGTGTGCAGACATGCTCTCACTGGAAGAGTTGCAGAGTATCTATGATACTATTCCAGAAGAGGATGAAGGGAACGATAGACTCAATGCAGCTATCGAGGAATTTGAAGAAGCTCTCGGTATCAAAGAATAAGTATAAAACTATTTTGAAAGGTTTTACGGGGAACCATACTGGACAAAGGAACTTTACCAAGAGGTAAAAAGTTGGATCGTTCATAATGTTTTGGTAGAATAACCCTTCCCCCCTTGCTCTTACCCGGGCAGGGAGGGGTGGATTATCCCACCCCCCGACTACCTCGGGAGTTATACACATTATTATAGATCACTAATATGTGGTATAATTAAAAGGTAATAGTTCGATCTTCTCCGGAGGGATTAGTAGGCCTTGTGGAGAGAATCGAAAAAAACTATTCTGAATACATTTCTAAAATGATGTCGTGGAGGTTCAAGTCCTCTCTCGTGCACATTTAAGAAACTGTATTCAGAAATGAATACAGTTTTTTGTTTCTCTGCAATATTATTTACCTTTTCCAACATGGATAAAAAAAACAACAGGTCTCTCGAGATCAACATGGCTTTTATGGCATTTGTATCCCTTGTGATACTCGTAGGATTTAGCTTTGTATCTCAAGATAACGCTACTAAGGTAGATATCTCCGATGAAATCCGAGCTTCGGCTGAAGCTGGAGAACGGATGCACTACGAGTGCGATGATCTTCCACTTCACTCGA
>Ga0306898_1000768_pt1 | contig 11406 bp, 9 predicted proteins | sample AntRauMFilla1564_FD_190424 | JGI IMG/M metagenome (GOLD analysis project Ga0306898, IMG submission 190424) | Saline lake microbial communities from Rauer Islands, Antarctica - Metagenome Filla 1 #564 (v2) (version 2) | ecosystem: Environmental > Aquatic > Non-marine Saline and Alkaline > Saline ...
TTCGCCCGGCCCGGGGAACAAAGTCAGCCAGTTGAGCAAGCCCCGCAGCGCGGGTGGCGGTGAAAGTCATCTCGCCATGATGGTGCAGGCACGCTGAGAAGGAATGGGATGCGCGCTGTGAGCATCGGAACTGGGCAAGGGTGCGAACAGACCGGTCCCGTGTCGAGTGTCGCTACGGGAAGCATCGGCTGGCTGTTTTCGCCAGCGAAAAAGCCCCCGCGATTGCTTACTTGTCAGGCGGTGCTACTGCCGGTACTGGCGGCGGGAAATCGAGCTGTGCCAGGACGCGACCGATCTCACGCCACTGGGCCGCCGACTCAGCCGGCAAAGGCTGTTCCGGCGATCGTGCCCAATCGTTGACCTCGGCACCCAAGCACGCTCGAGAGACAGTCTCCAGCAGCTGCCGTAGCGCTTCGGTCTTCATGTTCGCACCAATGAACTCACCATTGGGCACAGGCGCAAGCTCGGTCATGAAGGTATCCGAGAAAGTGTGTGCTGCGTCGGCGCGCAGATAGGCGCTCTCCAACGTCGAATACCATGCGCGAACAAAAACGTCGCCCGGCGATTCATCCTGGAGGTGACGGTGATCCTCGAGGAAGAGCATCCGGTGGATCGCGTCCGGGTGGAGGTCTTTGGCAACGTTTATCGCGTCATCGAGTCGTCCGGCGTACACGAGGTCTGCCAGTAGGCCCGCCACTACTCGAGCGATGTCGTGCGGCTTCACCTCGGCTGCCGATTGCGACTCATGGGCTTCTCGGGCAAGCCAGGCTTCAGAAGCAGAGATGACGCGCTGCGACAGGGAATCGTCCTCCGCGCTCGAAGGGGCCTCGGGCGCGACCCCGTTTCCGAAAAGGAGCACGGCGTCTGCGCGCTGATGCGTGCTCGTCAACGTTGCGTACCAGGCGTGAAGAAAGTCACTCACGGCGACATAACTTTGCGTATAGCGAGTGGGGTCAGCGATTAGATACCGCGACACTGCTTCCGGCTGCAGGTCTTTGGCAAGGGCGACCGCCTCGTCGATGCGTCCCTCGTATACGAGGTGTGCAAGCAAATGCGTCATGGTTTGATCCAACCATCACAGATTGGGCTTTTCAACCATCACAGATGTGGCCCTCAGGGCTCGTCCTTGCGACTGTGGTTTGCCCTCGACACTTCCGCAGCGCTCGGCGCGGAGGCACTTGGCCAGACTTTGACTCAACGCGTTTCGGGCTTGCGCGGCCGCAACCGCATCCATCGGTCTCTGGTTACGTCATCTATCAATTCCTCTGCAACAAGGGACCGATCGAGGCCCGGTTAGCCCGGCAAAATTAGCGAGAGCCCGAACACCCAGAGGCAAATGAAGACGAGCATGCCCAGGCTGTATTTGATTGCTGCTCTCAAGATTTCACCCTCGCGCCCGGCGAGCCCCACCGCACCAGCGGCAATGGCGATGGACTGCGGAGACACCACTTTGGCCATAGTGCCTCCGGCCGTGTTGGCCGCAACGAGCAGGGTCGGATCAACGCCGATCTGTTGGGCAGTAACAGCCTGCAGTTGCGCAAACAACGTGTTGTTGTTGACGACCGACCCGGTGATGAACACTCCCAGCCAGCCGATGATGGGGGCAAACAGTGGAAAGATTGATCCCACCGCGGCCAGGGCCGTGCCGATCGATGCTGACCCGCCCGAATAGTTGGCGATGTTCGCCACGATGAGTATCAGGGTGATAAGCGCAATCGCCCGCCACAGCAGTGTCACAGTGCCCCCGAGCTGCTGCCACAGGTCTCGTCCTGTGAGCGACGGAGTGGTGAAAAAAGTGATCAGCACGGCAATGAAAATGGCGGTGCCGGTGGCATTCAGCGGAGTCCAATCCCACGTGGTTTCCACCGCCACCCCCGCGGCACTTTCGATGCTTCCCGTCACGCCGGGAATCGGCATCCGGAAGACAAGTGCCTCGAGCGCCCCACCCGGTAGGAAGAGTCCCTTGAACCACGGGATGCTCCACACGAAAATCACTGCGGTCAGAATGTAAAACGGGCTCCAGGCCACCACAACGTCGCCGAACGAGTGCTTCTCGGTGACCTCAGGAACGTCGCCACCGTCTTCGCGGTAAATGTGAGCGGGGGTGAACACTCGCCCTACGGCGAAGATCACTGCCATACCGACGAGCCCCGGAATGATGTCGGCAAGCTCGGGGCCGAGCGTCAACAGAATCAATGCCTGGGTGACACTGAACGCCAGGCTGACGGCGAGGGTGGCCGGCCAGGTCTCGCGCACGCCCCGCCAGCCATCCATAATCATCACCAAGATGAAGGGCACGGCGAGAGTCAGCACCTGCAAGACCAGAACCATGTTCATGGAGAGAGCCGCCAGGTCGACCTCCCCCACGCGTGCACCCACAATGACGGGGATACCGATGGCACCGTAGGCGCCGGCGGCCACATTGGCCACCAGACTCAGCATGGCCGCCTTGATGGGGGCGAAGCCCAACTGCACCAGCAGTGCCGCGCAAATGGCGATCGGCACTCCGAAGCCAGCGGCACCTTCGAGAAACGCTCCAAACGCAAAACTGATGAGCAGCACTTGGATGCGCTGATCGGGTGAGATGCCTGCAATCGACGAGCGAATGACGTCGAAGCGCCCGCTGGCCACGGCGAGTTTGTACAACCAGACCGCCATGATGATGATGTACGCGATCGGCCACAGGGCAGTGAGTATGCCAAGGAGGCCGGCTCCGGCGATGGAGCCGATGGGCATGCCGAAAGGCCAGATCGCGACGAGCACCTGCAGCCCCACCGCGATGATCGCAGCTGTGATGCCCGTCAGTTTAAAAACGAGCAGGCACACCAAGAAGACGACGACCGGAAGAATCGCCGCAATGGCTGATAGCCAGAGCGTGCCGAGAGGGTCGATGTCTTGCGTCCACATGGCGTGCGCCCCTCGAGTTAACCCCCGTGTGGGGGCCACCGTACTGGGTACTGACCTCGGCCGGGGGAATTAGTCCCGAAAGATGCACCACAGAAGTGCTCACGGGGCTCTCTGAAGCGTGTTGCCAGCTATTCGGCCCAGACCTGTTCGTCTTGCACGGTGCCGCGGCGTAACGAAACGGGCAGCGCGGCCGCCAGCACGCGGCTGCGCCACGGCGTTGCACGACGCAGCGCCGTCAACAACTGGCGAGTTTCGGAGGAGTTGACTGTCGACGCACCCGCGCCGGCGGCCGCGGCTGCGGTTGCGGCTGGCGCTGGCGCTGACGGCATTGCTGCCGCGTACAATCGCGCTTCGAGGGCGCTCCGCAGGCGTGAGAGTGCCGCCGCGTCGGCAGCACTCCATCCGGTACTCCATAACTCCCCCAGCTCTCGAGGGGTGTTCATCTCACTGCCGGGCACGCGCAGGTCGCGCGCAGTGTCGCGCAGCTCACGCCAGTGATCGAGCACATCGGGCGACCGCAACCGCGTCGAGCGACGCACTGCGCGCCACACTGCGGGCAACACCATGAGCACGAAGAGCAGGGCCAGCAGCAGCGCAGCGAGCATACGAGTATCGATTGCACCCCCCAACAATCCGTTCTGGCCGCCACTTTCGCCGGCCGAGCCATCGTTGCCCCCGTCAATGAGATCGAGCGGGTCAGCGCCGGGGTCGTCATTGGGTGCATTTGCGGCGGGATTATCGGCGGGGTCAGTGGGCGACACCGGAGCATCCGTCGCCTCGATGGGTTCGCCCGTTACCGGGTCAGTTGCGGGCGCCGGCGGCGGCACGCTGTCTGCGGCGTAGGCCGGAACCGCGCCGCGCGAAGGGGTCGGCTCGAAGCGCACCCAGCCGAGCCCGTCGAAATGTAACTCGGGCCACGCGTGCAAGTCATCGGTGCTGACGACAAACTCGCTGGGCACATCGGGGTTGCGCGTGCCGGGCTGAAATCCGACGGCAATGCGGGCCGGAATGCCCAGCGTGCGGGCCATCAGTGTCATTGCCGCGGCGTAGTGCACGCAGTAGCCAGCGCGTTCCTCGAGAAAGACGGCGACAATATCGGCGCCTGTTCCGTCGTACCCGAACTCGACCGGGGCGTCTTCTGAATACAGAAAAGCACCGCCGGTGAAAAACCGTTGCAGGGCCAGGGCCTGGTCGTACGGCGACGGGCCGGCGGCGCCAGCGGCCACCTCGGCAGCCGTGTCGGCCACAATTACCTCCAGCCCATCTGGCAGCGCCCGATACCGCTCAAGGCCCGCGGCAGTCACAGTCGCCGCCCGCAACTGCACCGGGGTGGGCTCGGCCACGAGGCTTTCGACCACGTAGTCTCCGCCGCGAAAAGACCCCTCGACGGTGCTCAGCGTGACCCCCTCAGGGTCAACCACCCAGTCGCCTGACAACCCCGACACCTCCACTGGCGCTGACGGCAACGGAACCCAGCGTGAGCGCACATTTTGCAGCTGGATGCTCGTCGTCACCGCCGTCGTCGCCACAGCATCATCCAGCCACGGCGGTGGGCCCACCACATCGATGAGGGTTGTCTCGCCGCCGATGACCGGTTGCACAGCCTGCCCCTCAAAGTCGGCCAGGTGCGACAGGGTCAAATAAAGACCACCCTCAGCGTCAGTCGTGTATCGCAGTGCCGTCACAGGGGTCTCACGCCGCAGGTCGTTGCCGAGCTCAAGCACAGGATTGACCCCGGTCACCAAACCCGCCAGACCCGCGCCGGGCAACGCAGACCCCGCGACCACTGGTGGCAGCAGCGGCGGCACGATGAGCGCGGCAATCAACACCCCCGCCGCCACCGTCATGGCGCGGCCGAGCGCGGCTGGCCCCCCGCTTGCGGCCGGCCGATGCAACGCCAGCATGAGCAGAAAAGACGCCCCGGTGCCCACCGCTGCCAGCAATGGCAGTTCACCTGGCGCAAGCACGATCGGCACACTCAGAATCGACAGCAGGGGTACCGCGGCGAAGGCTGGTCGGGTGCCGTTGACGAGCGCGGCATCCACGAGAATCGCCATCAGGCCGATACCCACTGCCAGGATGAACAGAATTCCGTCATCGGCCGCCGCCGGAATCGACTGCTCGGCGATTGACACCTCGCCCGCACTGATCAGCTCAGCAAAGCGAGTCACTGTGGCCGGCAACGGGATGATGCCCAGAAAAGCAGTGTCGGCGGCAAAAAACAGGGTCAGCGCCAGCAGTCCGCCGACTAGTGCCGCGGCCATGGACACAACGGCGGCGGCGGCGGCTCCGGCTCCGGCTCCGGCTCCGGCTCGAGAAGACACGAACGATCGCGCGGCCGCTGCGTTGGCAATCGCCACCACGGCAACGGCGACGACGACCGGGCCCCACAGCCCCTCATCAAACACTGCCCCAAAGGCAGAGACCGCTACGGCGACCCCCAACGCGGCGGAGACGCTCAGGGCAAGCGTCGATCTAGCCGGAGCCGGAGCCGGAGCCCGAACCACTGACCGCCTAGCCACGCGGCATCCTCAAGGTGCTACTGCCGCCCAGCAGGGCAAGCCACGCTTCATCGGGCGTGTGCGCAACCGAAACCCGCGCGACAACCCACCCCTCCCGCTCGAATGCCGATCGCACCGGGTCAGCATCCACAGAACCGTCGAGGCGTGGGGCAGCCTGTGCAAGCCCCACGAGCAGAGCAAGTGCGGGGGCTCCGGTGCGACGTTGAGCGAGCATCCACTGTGTAGTGACATCGTCGGGTTCGCCCGCGATCACAACGACGGGGGATGAGCCGTTGCGGCCGTGCTCAGACAAATCGCCCGCGCGCACGCCGAGAGCGGCGAGGGCCAGTTCACCCAGCAGGTCACCGACCGGCCCCTCAGCGATAGGAGCTTCAGTGGTGGTTTCGGCACTGCCCTCGGCACTGCCCTCGGCGGTAGACAGCAGTTGCACCGTGTAGCCGCGTTCGGCGAGGTGTACCGCCGTCGACGCGGCCATGCGGATGCTCCACTCAAAGCTGGCGCTATCAGGAGTTCGCCGGCCGGTCACGGGGTCGCGCACGAGTGCGACGTCGCGGTATCCGACCGTCTGAGTGTCGACGATGAGGCGCGCGTGCGGCCCCGCCTGGGGTTCCTCTTGACGCACCATGAGTTCACCGTGTCGAGCAGTCGCCCGCCAGTGCACGCGACGCAGTGCGTCACCGCTACGGTACTCACGCGTAACGACGTCATCGTCGGCGCGCTCCCGCGAGCGCGCGGTTTGCGGGCCCGCCTCGGTTGACGGGCCAGGCATGGGCCCAACGGTGAGCGCTGTGACGGTCGGAATCACCAGTTGAGTTGACACCGCGCGCGTGTTCGTCACCCGCACAGCGAGAGCAAACGGATCACGGTCTTCGATGATCAGAGGGCCCACGCTCGCCCACCCGCGGCGACTCGGCCAGTACCGGTAGCCGAGGGAGCCTGGGCGGGTTGTGCTGATGCCACGCAAGCGGCCGGGCCCCGCGAATCCGGGCGTCATAGGTACGCGCTCTACCCATTCGGCGGCGCGCGCTGTACCGACCACACTCACCTGCACCTGCACCTGCTCGCCCTCCGTGGCCACGGCGGGCTGAAGCTGACGAGCCACCCGTAGGTGCGGGCGCGAGCTGGCGACGACAATCAGTGCGATCAGCGGTGCGGCTACCGCCATCGCAGCGATCGACAGCACTTCAGGGCGTTCAAACAGATAGGCGAGCGCACCCAGAACGGCTCCCGCAATGAGAAAGGCGATGCCGCGCGGGGTGAGTCGAGGCACAGTGGTGTTAGACCCGCGCGGTCGCCACCGGCACGGGCGTGCGGGCGACAATGCGATTGACCACCTCGTCGACACTTCGCACACTGCTGCCGTCAGCGTGTTGCGCCCGCGGCACCAGCACTAAACGGTGTGACAACACCGTCGTGGCGAGAGCGTCAATGTCGTCGGGTAGTACGAAGTCGCGGCCGTCGAGGGCCGCGCGGGCCCGACTGGCGCGCACCAGTTGCAGGGTTGAACGGGGGCTTGCTCCCAAGCGCAGTGCGGCATCCGTGCGAGTGGCTTGCACAATCGCCACCGCGTACCGTTCGACGGCCTCACTGACGTAAATCTCACGCACGGTAGCGATCATGCGTCGCAGGCCCGCGACATCGACAACGGGTTCGAGGCGGTCAAGGGGGTTACCGTGTTCGCGATCGCGCACCATGAGGGCTTCGCTTTCGGCGTCGGGGTAACCGATCGAGATGCGGGCCATGAATCGGTCACGCTGAGCCTCGGGCAGCGCGTACGTGCCCTCCATTTCGATGGGATTCTGCGTTGCAACAACTAGAAAGGGGGCCTCAAGGTGGTGTGTGTGCCCATCGACGGTGACCTGCTGCTCTTCCATGCACTCCAGCAACGCCGACTGGGTTTTGGGGCTAGCGCGGTTGATTTCATCGCCGATCACGATGTGCGCGAACACCGGGCCGGGCGTGAATTCGAACGTGCCCAGCTGCTGGCGAAACACGCTGACGCCGGTGATGTCAGCGGGCAGCAAATCGGGCGTGAACTGAATGCGATTGACAGTGCCACTAATGCACCGGCCCAGTGCCCGCGCGAGCATCGTTTTACCGACGCCGGGCACGTCTTCGATGAGCAGGTGCCCTTCAGCCAACAGAACTGTGAGGGCTGAGTCGACCGCTTCGGGCTTGCCGTCAAGAACACTGTTCATGGCTTTGCGGATTCCCGCGCCGAGCACAGCAAACTCCTCAGCGCTCAAAGCGGCAGCAACAGACGGCGTCGTCATGGTCATGTGACGACTCTGGCACGGTCTGGCGGCGAGTGTGCCGAGAATACGGCGCTGTTGAGAGTGCGGGTACAGGCGCTGCTGTCGCGGCGGCGGGCCGTGACACCCAGCCTGGGCGCATCATGGACGTTGCCCGCGAGATCGCCTACGGTGCATCCATTTTCAGCCAAAGTACGCGGATCGCGACGTACCCTGGGGCTCTGCCCACCGTCGTGCGGTTTGTACATGTATGTCACCGTCACCCGCAACGACAGAAGGGCTTCGCCATGATTCGCACCACACTGAACACCTTCGACCGGCTCGTTGTGTGGGCGATGGATAAGTTCGGCATTAAGTTTGCTCGACTCGCGATCGGCATCGTCTTCATCTGGTTCGGCGCATTAAAAATGATTGGAACCCTCAGCCCGGCTTACGACCTGGTTGCGGCAACGATTTACTGGCTGACGCCCGAGATCATCATTCCTCTCATCGGCCTGTGGGAAGTGGCAATCGGAGTAGCTTTTCTGTTCCCGCCCCTGACTCGACTGGCGCTGGTGTTACTTGCCGGGCAGATGCCCGCAACGTTCCTGCCCCTAATTTTGCTGCCCGAGGTGTGCTTCACCATGTTCCCGTTCGGCCTCACACTCGAGGGGCAATACATCATCAAAAACCTCGTGATCATCGCCTGTGCGCTAATCATCGGCGGCACCGCGCTGCGCAAAAACACGGTGAGCGCCGTGACTGCTGAGGCCGCGCGCTTCGCCGCGCGAGACGGAAACAACATGCCGGCAACCGAGCCGCTCGCGGTGCGCTGACTCGCTGCTCAGGCTCGCGGTGCGCTGACTCGCTGCTCAGGCTCGCCCGGCGGCGTCTACCGCCGAGCGAAAAGACGGGCGAAAAAGCCTGGCTCTTTCTGGTGACCTTGGCATCGATCACGCTGCGAAATCCCTCGCATTACTTGATCGACGTGTTGACCGCATCCAGTCCAGGTGGCCTTACCGCACGTGCGGCAGGTGATCGTTCGGCACATAGTTTCGCTTTCTGAGGAGGAGGAATCCCAGTCTAGCGTATACCCCCAGGGGTATCTTGCCTGAGCCGGCGGGCGGAGGACTGCGGGCGTCGGAATGCGCGCGTCGGACTGCGCGACAGCTAGACCGGACCGGTGGCAGATGCCCAGACGAGCACCGAAACGGGCCCGCGGATTGAACTCTTTTAGTCGGCCACAGCAGCGCGCAAAGCCTCCACCGACGCGACCGCCGAAGTATGCCACTGCACCCAGTCGTCGTCGCCGGCATCAGTCCACACCTCGTACAGTTCAGAGCCATCGGGCCGCACCACTCGTTCGGCAACCCGCAGAATCAATTCGTAGGCCGCGTCGTCTAACTGGGTGGCTAGCAGGCGAATGTCGACCTCGTCGAGTTCGGCGGGCGGGTCAATGAGTCCCAGCGCTGCCAGCGCCACCTCGGCCAAAGCCAGCGCAACAGCGCCCTCAGCCGCTTCGAGGTAGGCCGCGCCTGCCGCATCGTTCATGACGTCGAGCGAGAGCGTGCCCTCAACTAATTCATCGACAGCGTCGCGCGCGTCGTCGTTCTCAAACGGCCCGAAACCCCATGCACCCATAGCACTCAGCCTAGCCACGGCACTGGCAGAGAAACTGGGGTGGCCGTCAGAGGCCGCGCTGCGCAATCAGATATTCAGCCACCGCGCGAGGCACATAGGGCGCAATGTCGCCGCCGAGTGATGACACCTGACGCACGAGCGAACTGGAAACGTGCGCGTGGGCGGGGTCCGGCAGCATGAAAACGGTTTCCACCCCGGCCAGATTGCGGTTCACAATCGCCATCGGGGTTTCATACGCCACGTCAACCTGGCTGCGCACGCCCTTCACCAGCACGCTCGCACCCACATCGGTGCAGTAGTCAACGAGCAGGCCAACGCTCCAACTCGTCACCAGAATGCTTGAGGGCAGCGCCCGATCGGCAACAGCCTGCTCGATCAGCGAGACCCGTTGAGCGATCGGCAACATGGCCTGCTTACCCGGGTTGTGCACCACCACGACGTGCACTTCATCAAAAATGCCGGCGGCACGCTCGATGACATCGAGGTGTCCGAGGGTGACCGGGTCAAACGACCCAGGAACGACAGCGATCCGGCTCATGAGTTCAGCCTATCGAGGCGGGGTTACCGAATTGTTTCGCCACCCGCGGGTGAGTCGATGTCATGGGCCGCCGCATAATCAGCCGCGACGAAGATGGGTAGGTGGTCTGACTGGCCCTGGGGCAACGTTGTCACGCGCGTGATCGACAACCCGATCGAGGTTGCAAAGTCGAAGTGGCCGCGAAAAAACTTGTACCGGGTGTAGGTGCGCGCATCACTCAGCGACACTTCGTGGCCGGTTTCGTTCACACTCGTAGACAGGTGATCTTTGAACAGCGGGTAGTTGAAGTCACCCACCATGAGGGTCGGAAGATGTGCTCCGAAGCTGTCGAGTGCCACATGCGCCGCGCGAATCTGGGTGCGGCGCAAAGAGTTCAACGCCGTCAGTGGGGCGGCATGAAAGCACCCCACCACCAGCTCGCGATCATGCTTGCGGTCTACCAGATGCGTACCCAGCAACCGTTCGTGCGCCGGTTTAGCGATGATGTCGTGCAGTGAGCGTTTCAGTGCGAAAGCTTGCGTGCTGAGCGCGTCGAACCGTTCGCGGTCGTAAAAGATCGCCAGCCCTAAGCGGTTGAGTCGCGTCGAATCGGCCAGCGTCAATGCGCCCAAGTCGCGCGGCAAGTCGTCAGTGTCAACCTCCTGCAGGCACAGCAGGTTTGGCGTGTGAGTAGCAACCAAGTGTTCGAGCTCGCCGCGAGCTGCGTGCTTGCGCAGGTTGTACGAGATGACTCTCATGGGGCCAGTCTGCCCCTGCCGCGGCCGGAGTGCTAATCGGGCGTGACAGCTAGTTCTTTGCCATAAAGTCGCGCTCTGACTCATCTAAGCGACGCGCCAGAGCGGCCTGCAGCGCCGGATGCTGCCGCAAAGACACGTCACCCTCGAGTACCCCCGCCGCCGCCTCTCGGGCGTCGAGAATCAGGTCGCCGTCGGTAACCACGCGCAACAACCGCAAACTTGAGCGCCCACCGCTCTGGTTCGCGCCGAGCACATTGCCCTCGCCCCGCAGTTCTAAGTCAATCTGCGCCAACTCGAAACCATCGAGCGTTGCCGCCACCGCCTCAACCCGCTCACGCGCCACACTGCCCTGCTGCGCGGCAGTCACAAACAGGCACAGCCCGGGCACACTACCGCGCCCCACGCGCCCGCGTAACTGGTGCAACTGGCTCACCCCGAAACGGTCAGCGTCAGCCACCACCATCGTTGACGCGTTGGGCACATCAACCCCCACCTCGATGACCGTGGTCGCCACCAATACGTCGATTTCGCCGCGCGCGAAAGCCTGCATGGTGGCATCTTTGTCAGGGGTCGACATGCGGCCGTGCAGGGCCTCCACTCGGCGGCCAGCGAGCGCCGGATGCGATTGCAACAGTGGCGTCAACTCAGCGATGGTCGTCGGGGGGCGGGGTGGAGCATCCGCCCCCGCATCATCGGCGCTGCTAGCTGAACCGTCGTTGGCTGCGCCGGTGTTGGTGCCACTCGCGGAGTCGTCAGCGGCAGCGGAACCCTCTTCAGTAGTCGCCGGGTCAATGGCAGGCACAACCACGAACCCCTGACGGCCTTCGGCG
>Ga0306898_1000772_pt1 | contig 11401 bp, 14 predicted proteins | sample AntRauMFilla1564_FD_190424 | JGI IMG/M metagenome (GOLD analysis project Ga0306898, IMG submission 190424) | Saline lake microbial communities from Rauer Islands, Antarctica - Metagenome Filla 1 #564 (v2) (version 2) | ecosystem: Environmental > Aquatic > Non-marine Saline and Alkaline > Saline ...
GGGAAAACAAGCATACATTATCAGGCTACGCAAAAAAATGGGTTAAAAAACTTAAAGCCAAATATGTAAACCGCGATAAATGTCTCAGAATCCAAATGATTAAACGGGGTTTTGATGTACAAATAAGAAACGATTGAAATGGTGAATTTCGTCATATGTCAATGACCTTGAGAGAAGCGATGATGGTAGTAAACAATCGAGAAAACGGATGGCCTGTTCCTTTCGATATGGAGTATGTGAGCTATGATAGCAACAAGCACCGATCTGGACGTAAAAGCGAGCTGCGAAAGGTGGAAAGCTGCGTTAAGGTCGGCGCAAGTCATGACAGCAAGGCAAATGCGACTATCACTGTAAAAAAACTGCATGGCCGGGGTATTCATACTGCTCACATTAAACTCATAATGAAAATAAACCAGCAATGGGTAAGATAGACGCGCCACAACCAATAGACATACCAGGCAAAGGCATGCTGATTGTATCAAAAGGCGGCACTGCGCAGACAAATATGGCGCTTACAAACCGAGAAAGCCCGCGCGGAACTAAACCGGTAAACCTGAGCACAGACACCCACGAGCATGCGGCGTGGGGTATTAATGATGATGTCCCCAACAAGATGATAGATGATGCATCAAAAAGCACCATCATCACTCCCGGCGTGAGCTTCAAAGCAGACATGCTATACGGCGCAGGAGTTGGGGTAAAATTGATTACAGATGTAGATGGGATGGCTCAAGAAAGCATCATATCACCTTCTGAATTCAGAAGTTTTTACAAGAAAAGCCGCGCATCAAAGGCAATTAAAGAAGCACTGGTAGATGTTACGGCTTTTGGCATTGCATTTATTCAGATATCGCTGAATGAAGATGGCCACAAAATAAATCTAATTAGCTGCCACAAGAACCGCAGCCGGATGGTGCGCCTTGGTAAAAAAGATGACAATGGCAATATCAAGCATGCATATATCAACTCAGATTTTGGACTGCCTGAGTATACATTGAGCAAAACAAAAAAACTCTTACTCATCCCTGCCGAGCATGATCCTGCGGAGTGGCTTCGTGAGTATTTGGAAAGCGGCGGCAAAGATCGGCACTTCATATATTCCGTGACAAACATTTCTCTGAGCGCAGAAAACTACTATCCAACCCCGGACTGGAATACAGCGCGGCTCAGTAAGTGGCTTAATGTGTCTACGAAAATCGCCAAGCTCAAGGATTATCTGATGGACCACATGATGAATCTGAAATATCATCTTGAATTCCACCCGAGCTACTGGTCTCAAAAATTCGGCAATCAATGGAAAGAAGCAGATGATAGCGAGAAGCTAATCATGATGCAAGAAGAAGTTACCCGAATTGATGACTTTCTAAGCGGAATTGAAGGCGGCAACGTGATAGCGTCGCAAAGTTTGACTCAAATTGTGGGAGATAAAGTAGTATCAGCGCTAACGATTCACGAATTCAAGCAATTTTTTACCGACGGCGTGCATATTGAAGACAGCCAAGAAGCCAGCGCGCACCTACTATTCAGCCTTGGGTTACACACTTCTATGTTTGGAAGTGGCGCGAAGCAGGGATTGAGCGGTAATGGATCAGAGAATCGAGTGAGCTATGCCCAGCGACGTGCTTCTGGGCAGTACATACGCGATGAAATTTGCATGGTATTCGACATAGTCCGAGATTTTAACAGGTGGAGCAATTCTGAAAATTGGGAATTTTATTTCAAGGACACTCCAGATATACCAACGGCAGATAAGTTAAATCCAGAAACCCGCGACTTGGGCGCAGCAGAATTATAGAGACATGGCAGATTATTTTTTCACCACATCACCGGAATCAACATTCCATACGCAATTCAGCAAGTATACCCGCATACCGGGATCGCTGGACCTGCTATACGTGAAGCCATCTATGACGGCAGCCCAAAATAATCACCTACTTCCCATACTTGGCGATGCATTCATGGCTGAATTACTTACGGCGGTAGCAGGCACTCCAAGCGCATCACAAGCGGCGCTGATTGAGAAAGTCCGCGAAGCTCTCGCTCCACTCACCACCATAGAACTACTTCCTGCGCTGAATGTTAAAATGGGGCAGGGCGGAATCACTCAAAACAACAATCAAAACGAGCAGCCCGCAGAATTTTGGCAAACCCGCGACTTAAAGCGCCGACTTGAAGACAATGCCAACCGCGCAGTGAGCCGACTAATTCAATACTTAGCCACCAACTCATCAGACTTTGCGACGTATGAAGATAGCGCGGCGCATCAGCGCAGCCAAAGAAACTTCTGCAACGACTTCGAAACAGCGAACATTATAGCGCCGCTGCTCAAATCATACTACGTATTTCAAGAAATACGCCCGGCAATGACGCGCGCCGACGAGATGCTGCTGCGCCCATTGCTCACAGACCCACTCTTCGATCATCTCAAAGCGCTGAGCCTTGCCGGAGACTCATGGGGCGTATACGAGCCGCTCCGCGAAGCGGTGCAGCGCGTAGAAATACACACCGCACTATCGAATAGCATCGAAGAAGCCGCCGTGAAATACTCAGCAGAGTTCGGTATACATATAGCGCTGCTTGCAGAAGTAGAGAGCGGGCGCCGCGCCACAGAAGTGGATGAGCGCCGCCGTGAATCTGTAGTGCGCGGGCACCGAAATTATGCAGACTACGCCGTGAATGAACTCAAGCGAATTTTGAAAAAAACACCACAGACATTCCCGCTATACACTCCGCCTACTCTGCCGAACAAAACAATAATTGAGCCCGGCACAAACGCCAGCATTTATCCGGCCTTTGGTCTTGGCAGCAACTAATATGGAAATAGAGCAAAAATCTTCTACTTGGAAAACCACCGCCACCAACTTTGCAGGCATAGCCACTGCTGTGGGCGTGGTGATAGGTGTATACTACACATATGAAGAGAAGGCAACCGAACGCAAAAAAGAAGATGCGCGCGAAGTAATGCGCGAAGAAATGCAAGCAGCAGATCTACTCACCGCCACGGCATTTCATGAGTACGTGGCAGCAGAAAAGGCCCACCGCATAGAAGTAGAAGCATTCACGCTTGAGTATATGGCATCTGTGGATAGCGCCCTGGTACTTGTGCTGCCATCGCTCGCGCAGACAGACGCTGAAATACTGCGCCAAATATCTCTACTTGCCACCAAAGTAGATGCGCAAAAAGCTCCATCTACAGATGTGGCCATGGAGCGTGTATGGAAATACCTTGAAGCACAACGCGCCCAGGACAGCACCACCCAACGACACACTGAAGTTATGCAACTTCTGCGGCAGATTAATGAGCGAAAGCTGGCCACAAAATCAGGAGACCGCATCCAATGAAAGCCACCACACTCATAGCCGCGCTGATAGCATTTATTTGTACAAATGCGCAAGATATACAGCTGCATGGCATGCTCATGAATGCTTACAGCGATACCGTGAAAATTACGGTGTATAGCGATGGTGAGATCATAGACATAGACCAAAACACCAACAAGCACTATGCGCTAATACTTGGCGCGCGCAAGCATTACACCATTCTGTTTGAGTCTGGCAGCCGTATGAAATACTGCCACCTTATCACCAATCATATGCTTGTAGAAAGCATACAGAGTGATGTCGATTTCAAAAGCAATCAAAGCGTAATTATAATGCAAGAGAAAAAATCTTCTCCGAAATACACCCATACCATATACGGCACTGGCACAACGCGAAGCATTGAATATGAAAAACAAAAAACAGAGTGATGATGATAGATGATGCAGTAGCGGTAGTGATATTTATAGCTGGCTTTTTAGGCTGGGTGCTGTTTGGTATTTCGCTGAATCGAATCAGAATAATGAAGGCAGAAATGAACGGGCTGCATGAAGAGATTCGCGCCTTACAATTTCAAAACCGCGAAAACAGAAAAAAAATAGACCTGCTTGAAGTAAAGCATTTAATTCAAGCCAAGGCCCATCAAGACCTTTTAGAAAAACTCAATAGGCTGGATAAAATGTGGGAGCGCATCAACCTTAAGCAAGACCCAAAAGATGACTGAGCCAAACGAGAAGATACGCGCCATCTTAGATGCCGGATTGGATCTGCTTGCAGAAAAATACGACACAGACAATGCGCGCCGAATGCTCGTAGCCATAGCTATGCAGGAAAGCAATTTCTGGCACCGCCGGCAAATCAAAGGCCCTGCGCGTGGATTGTGGCAATTTGAGCTTACCGGCGGCGTATGGGGTGTAATGAATTTCCGCACCACCAGCAATGCCGCCCGCGAAGTATGCGAACTCACAGATACAGAGTTTGAGTCCAAGGCCGTATACCGTGCATTGGAACATAGTGATGCCCTTGCATGCGCCTTTGCTCGACTTCTGCTATGGACAGACCCCAAGCCGCTACCAGACTCCGAAGAGCAGGCGTGGCTATACTACTCACGCATATGGCGCCCCGGCAAGCCGCACCCCGGCAGGTGGGGATCGTGCTGGAATCGCGCCATTGAGATATACCCATGATCCGCACCATAGCCATATTACTAATACTGCTTGCCGCGCAATCATGCACACCTGCCCGCGTGCTTAATGAATTCACGCGGCCATCACTCCGCGAACCAACAAAAAAAGAAGTGCGCCGCACCAACCGCGCCGCCCGCAAACTGGATAGACTCACAGCCAAATATCCCGAGCTACTCCGCACGGACACCATTCTCACAAAAATAACAACACGCACACCCGCCATAAGCGGCACCATCATACAGCCGCTTCTCGTCCCGTCAGATGCGCGAATCATCACCCTTCCAGGCGCCCCGGTATTTATACCATCAGCACCCATGCAACCTTTCAAGATACCATTTTCAGACCCTACGATAGATGCACTATTCAGCTATGATGGCAGCAATTTTGCGCTGGATTACACCATACACCCTATACCCGTGGCCACCACCGTAGCCACACCGTGCCCTACCATCGCCGCCAAAGAGTTTCTACCCATGCCGCTGTTATGGTGGCAGAAGATGCTTATGTACTTTGGAGCGGCATGCATCATATACATATTGCTGCGCATATTGCTATCTCAACTGCGACTACCATGATAAAGCTCACCATAGATATACCTATATATGCCCGCGTACTCGGTGCCCGCATCCCGTTTCGAGTGAAGCGCACATCGCGCGTTCCAGAATCGTGGGCCGAGATTAAGCCGCACCACACTCCCGCTCTGCGCAATTGGCTGGAAACCATAGACCAAAATAGCGGCATGCCCTTTGACTCTTTCGCTAAGCTGCTATGCGACTGGATGCACATACCGCACTGGCACAGCGCAGCGATTTCGCGACAGCATACTGCCTTAGTAGTTAAGCTATGCGAGCCATTCATCCACATAATTAAGCACGCATCGCCGCTCATGAACAGATACCTATATCTGAGCGGGCCCGGCACCAACTTAGACCGCCTCACATACGGGCAATTCATAACAGCAGAGCATGTGATGAAGCTGTATACCGAAACCCGAGACACCCAATACCTGCGCGCAATCGCCGCGCTCACATTCGCACCAAAATGGAAGCCGTGGAGCCGCAGCGCAGCCACAAGGCGCGCCGCGCTCCTACGCTTCGCACCAGAGAAGTACATCGTAGCCATGGCCTATACCTTCATTGGACAGCGCAACAATCTGCCAGAACTATACCCCGAACTCTACGATGGCCCGCCCCGCAAAAGCGGACCAGTGCTACGGATAGATCAGCAGATACTCGCCATGTGTGGTCAAGAGCTGGGTGGATATGAAAAGGTAGACGCCGCCCCGCTCCACCGCGTCATGGAACTTATGCAACTCAAAGAAATCACAAACCGCAAAAACAACCCAAACTATGCCCGCCGCTATTTCAACATGGAGAAACTACATGAGCACGCTCGCAACCAGTCACGCGAGCATAATGCACACCGAAACCGCTAAAAGATTTGTGAGCAGGCAGGAAGAGTGGAATGAGCTCTTCGCATCCTTGCCCAGCGATGCCATAGTGCTATGGGCAGATACTGAGAATTTTCTCACCACCGCATACTTCAATACAGGATCTACCCATGGCGATTGGGCCGAAATGGATACGGCATTCACCATATTGAAAAAAACGCCAGGCGATCGCGGCACAGACACATTTCACGCCGTAGCAGACGAATGTGAGCAGATAGCCTTTGAGATACTGCGGCGCATAGAGCATGACGCAGACCCATATGCCCGCGCCACTTGCGAATCCGTGCCCGCACATATCACACTCTCTTCTGTGCGCATAAATAGAGATGGACCATACACGAATGAGTTTTACGGAGTTACCGCAAGTCTGAAAATTAAGGTACGCGGAGCCGTGCCGGCTTACAACACAAATAAATGGACATAAACATAAACCACCCACGATAAAGCCATGGCCATTACCACCACCATATCGCCCCCAGCGCTAAACCTTGCGCACAATCAGATACCTATTCAGATAGATGCGCCAGATGCATTCGTTGGGAGTAACGCGCTATCCATATACGATAGACTTATTACAGCGCCAGACACCAACGGAGACACCATACAGATAGAGTGGACCTACGGCGGCAATGATTTTGACCTTACTTTCGAGTTCAACGACGACCCAGACGCCACCGCATTTGAGATAGAGAAGTACAGCGGAGCATCTACTCCCGCGTTTCAAAGCTGGATATCAAGCACCCTTATACCGGGCATGCTCGCCCATCCAGATGTGAATGATCACTTCACCATGGGGCTATTCACCAGCGGCCCTTCAAACGGATTGCGCATTCGCGCCCGCGCCCCAAAGTTTGGCGACTTATCATTTCAGCTCACAGGGGTGGGATTCACCATATCATCTACCAATACTACCGAAGGCACCACCGCCACGCCCGCCGTAAACTACGCCGCGCGCATATGGCTAAGCATAGCCCCCACTTCTACATCTCTGCCCACGGAGTATCTGCGACTCCCAGAAATGCAGGCATACCCAGATTCAGATGGCAAAATAAACATAGACCTGGCACAGATAGCATCTCAATACTTCAGAGATATGGAATGGCCTGCCTTGCCCGCCGCAAACGCATTCACGCTATTGGCAAATGCCCCAAGAAAGGCATATGTGGAGTATGCTCAGCAGAGCGGCGATCCGCTCGTGCGTGGCCCCGTAAGCCGCACCGCCGAATTCAGAATACTGCCAGGCGGCGTACATACGCACGACTGGCCCGGTATACGCGCCAATCTAAGCACATGGCTGGCAAATAGCGGCGCATTCCGCTTTCTCACAGCCCGCAAACACCGCGCACTATACAAGGGCAGGCCACACTACCTTCACTTCTGGTACAATCCCACAAGCGCCCCACTCATTGCCCTGCGCCTACTTATACGCAAGTACAATACTGACACAGGCACACCATTACCTGTACTTACAGACGCTGGCACCATAGCTACCAGCCGCGTGGTACGGGTGCCCATAAACCCAGACCTATACAGCGCCGCGGCAACCAGCGGCGCTTCATACTTCGATGCCAGCATAGGCACGCAAGATGATGCCCTATTCGTAGACTTCTCTGAGCGCATACGATTCCATATGCGGCCAAGGCCCACAGGGATCACTACCATAGAGTATCAGAATAGCTGGGGGGTGGTAGATACCATATCTCTGCCGTGGACACGGCAGCGCATCGCCGCAGTGACCAAAGAGATATACGAGCGCCCCCGCGCGCTAAACTACACCGCCGCCCAGAGCCCCGTGCGCACTTATGCAGAGCAGATGGTAGAGCGATTCGAAATAGGCATAGACCAAGCCGACCCCATAGATGCGCCACACCTTGGCGAGCTGCTCCTGAGCCGCGAGACTTATCTAATAGTAGGCGGCACCCAGCGCATACCCGTGCGCATATCTGCGGGTAGCATCAATTTGGAACTACAAGGCCGGCAAGGACAATTCTCACCACAGCCATCGCTTGTTATCGAGATGGATAGGCAGGTGAGCTTCTCGCGAATTATTAACCTTACCGATCTCTGCTGATGCAAAAAATAAAACTCCTTATCTCTGGCCATGAAATACGGCTGCCGGAAAACTTCTCTATGAGTTATGAGCGCGAAAGCCCCGCGCTGGAAATAGGATCTGTCATTACAGGCGGCGTAGCATTCAATATAAGATTCCCATATGGCGATAACCGGATAACCATGAACCATGCAGAGCGCATAGATCTTGTGGATCGCATCATAACCTACCCAGCAGAAGTATACGTAGACGGTGAGCGCAGATTCTCTGGTATATTCCAACTTCAGCGGGCAGATACAGATGCCGACATCAATGGATTTTACTCCGGCTCATTGGTAGACAATGCGCTCCAGCTCGACCTTGCCAAGCCGCTCTCAGACCTACTCGCCAAAGAAGTAAACCTTGGCAGCACTCCCGCATCTGTGATAACTGCCGCCAAGGCGCAGAACAATGCGGCAATGAGCACCAATGGCAGTACCGGCGCGGTAATGAAATTTGTACCGCACCACAATCCAGACTTTTACGGTGATACAAACCCAGATTGGGATGCAGAATCCAGGTGGTATGACCCCACCCGCGAATACACCCCAACCAATACCGTGCTATGGCAGCCCAGCGGAGACTTGCGCCGCCCCAAGATGTATACGGCAAAGGTAGTGTGCGCGGCAGGCGAAAGCCCCGCCACCGAGCCTACGCAATGGGAGTACCGAGCCTTGGGCATATGCAACCATTGGGACAGTGATGCCGGTGCATTTCTACTCAACAAGCTCACATTCTTAGCGCAGCGCCCCGTGGTGAATAGCACCAACCTGGTGCCTTGGATACAGCTTCATGACATTATACGCAATATGGCGGCGGCCATAGGCTACACCGTGAGCGGATCATACATGCGAGATGCCGTAGAGCAGCGCGCCTTGGTATACAGCAATTTTGCCCAAGACAGGCGCATCATGTACCGCGTAATCGCTGAGATCGAAACGCAAAGCACCACGGCTCTGGATACCTTCGATAAGGTAGAATTTGTGGCCAAAGATCCTACCGCAGAAAATGACCCCGCTGGCATCTGGGATGATACAGATCATGCATTTGTAACCAGTGATGAAGGATTCATATCTGTGCGCATATCCGGCACATGCGATGTGGGTGCAGGCGCCACGGGAGCCGTCCGTCTATACTTCCAGATAGAAGATGGCATACTCACATCTGAAGCGCCAGGAGTTGATACCACTGATGGATTTGACTCATGGGCCGCGGCAGAATTTAGCGACGGCCCGCTTCCGTTCGAAGTTGAATTCATCCATTACAGCGCACTCACCGGCGCAGATTTTAATATACAGCTGTGGCACTACTGGACAGACGGTGGTGAAGGCCACTTCGGCACTATAAGCGATGTGCAGGTAGAGATGAAACACATCACCCGCGAAGGGCTCAGCGATCCGCTTGGATTGGTAAGTTATACCAACCATGCCCCAGCACTTAGTGGCGCAGAGACGCTCAGCGCATTGGCAGAATGGAAGTGCCTGCACATCACCTTTGATCCGCTTTCGCGTGAAATGGTCTTGGATTATAGAAACGACTCATTCCAGGAAGCGCCGAAAAATGAAACCCTTGAGAGCGCCCGCGATGCAAGTCTCAGAGCAGAGATACTATCCAAGCGACGCTACGTAATGAGATACGGCAATAGCCCAAGCCCTGCCGCTGGCGCTATACGCGATTACGAACTGCTCGACCCTGTGGCCGCAGTGGCAGACCTACCCGCGCCGCCACTATTCACCCCTGCGAGCGGAAAGTTTGGCAAGGCCGCACTGGTGCTCAATGAGAACGCATACTATGTAACAGACAAGAACTTTGACGGGTCGCGCACAGAGTGGCGATTCTTTGGGCACCACTTCCCCGCCCTGCAAATAGAAACCGACGGCGATCTCGTAGAAATAAGTCCAGCTGCGGGGCCCATAGGCATGGGCCGCTTTTGGGATGCCGAAGGGCTCGAAGTATACAACCCTGTAGCAGAAGGCGAAGGCAGATCTGCTTCAATACCCATAAATGGCGAGCGCCCACCACTCATCATAGCCTACTGGATCGGCTCGGACAATAGTATCAACGCCAGCGGCTACCCTACCGCCACCACCAGCGGGCGCAACGGTACCGGTGTGGCCGTGCTGAATAGCGATATGGGCATGCAGCGCATCTTCGATGGGTACTGGAAGCGCACCTTGCAGATGCTCGTGATCGAAGAGCGGTACACCGCCCTATTCAAGCTCACCCCCACCCAGCGGCAGATTGTAGACTTCCGCCGGCTTATGCTCATAGGCCATGTGCCCGTGCTGCCCATTCGCACCACAGAAGCCGTAGGCGCAAGTGAGCTCATGGAAATTGAAAGTAGGAAGGTGAAGCAGGTGAGGGTTTCAATCATTGGCGCCGACAGCGAAGCCATACCCGTTGATCCAATTGATATCAACGACTATTATGTGCCTTACGGACTCAACGGCACCATCGCGACTGTGGAGAATGACACATACACTATCCTGATTTCAGCGCCGTACAATGCCATACTGCAAGCCGTAGGTGGAGCGCTCGATGATGGCACGTGTACCATCAAGGTGCGGGTGAATGGTGTGGCCATCACCCCCGCCAGTGCCATCACCACCACGTACAGCGAGGTGGAGCATCCCGAAGAAACACTGATACTGCTGGGCGATACCGTCGAACTGGAAATCACCGCTGCCACCGCTGCCGAAGTGTTGAATTTTGTCGTGAAATTACTCCTCATACCATAACCGATGCCACAGCCATACAGCAAGCTATCGCACCTATACTACATACACGGCACCGTGGCGCCGGGGGTCTACATCTTCGATGTCAGCGTATCATTCGCCTTCCGGATGATGCAGATATCCCGCATCACCCGCAGCGGCAGCGCCACCGTGCGCCTGCTCGTTGGCACAGACATCACCGGAGGCAGCACAGTAGGCGCAGGCCCCACAAAACAAACCACCAACCTGACCCCACCCCATACCGCTGCCCCCTTTGACCGCGTATTTCTCGAAGTGCTCAGCGTCACCGCATGCGAAGGCTTATATGTTGAATTTAATGTTGAGAGATTATGAGATGGTTTCATATTGAACCTGCAAGCTCAGGCTCTTACATTTTGGATGTGCTGGGCATCAACGCTTATATGGCATTTGGATTTCGAAAGCTGACAGATCAGGCGGGGTTATATGCCTTTAGAATGCGATCGGGTTCCATCTTTTGGGATATAGGCTGGGACTCTTCGGGGAAAGTTTCTGCCGACTCTTTGAGATACGATGATACAGGTGTACTGGTCGGGGTGTTCGGTGACGTGATAGGCCCAACCACAACAGGGGTCATCCTAAATAGATGGTATGAACAGTATTC
>Ga0306898_1000776_pt1 | contig 11360 bp, 9 predicted proteins | sample AntRauMFilla1564_FD_190424 | JGI IMG/M metagenome (GOLD analysis project Ga0306898, IMG submission 190424) | Saline lake microbial communities from Rauer Islands, Antarctica - Metagenome Filla 1 #564 (v2) (version 2) | ecosystem: Environmental > Aquatic > Non-marine Saline and Alkaline > Saline ...
AATCTACCCAAGTGTCAGTTACCCACGAACCAGAACTACTGTCACGAAGGCATACCGGCATAGAAAATCCAACCACACACACCCAAGAAATTGAATCCCATTCACCTTCGTCACCAACCACTTCGACTACACCAGAGAAAAAGAACCACAAAAACAACCTCGACCCAGCCGAAATAAAACGCATGCTCAGACAGAGTGATAATGAACGTTCACCGTTCAATTAAACTAATATGTTCCGCGCACCTTTCATTGTTTGTCTTTTATTTCTCCCGTTCGCTACCAGTGCGTCGGTATACATCAGCGAAATAGCGTGGATGGGCTCATCCGCTTCGGCCAATCACGAATGGATAGAGCTACACAATCAGGGCAGTGCGGTAGATGTCACCGGTTGGACGGTAGTCGATAGTAACAATCTCACTATAGAGCTGATAGGGACGTTGTCGGCCAATAGCTATGAGGTGCTCGAACGCACTAGCGACGCTTCGGCTCCCGGTAGCGCTTTTGTTATATATACAGGAGCATTAGTGAACACGGGCACAACACTCAAGTTGCTGCGCGCCGACGGAACGGTCGTCGACCAAGTAAGCGGTGGCGAAGATTGGCAGTCAGTTGGCGGAGACAATGCGACTAAACAAACCGCCCAGTATTCGAGTGCCGGCTGGGTGACAGCCGTCGCGACTCCAGGCCGAGGATTGTCCACCTCAGACATAAGTACGCCGCCCGAAGAAACCACGAACAACGATACAGCAACTCCGTCCACCAAAAGTAAATCCTCAAGTAATAAAAGTAGCGCCAGCGAATCCGTACGACTAATAATCCCCGGTGTCACACTTAAGCTAGACATCGACGCCCAAACCATCGGCTACGTGCATCAACCCATCACCTTCGATGTGGAGCCAACCGGTATCGGCAAGGTTCTGCAAGATTCGTTGGCGTACGAATGGAACTTCGGTGACGGTATGACCGCCGAGCACAAAACCCCCGAACACGTCTTTAGATTTCCTGGAACATACATCGTGCACGTGTACGCCCACTTCAAGCGGCAAGAACAAGTCGCTCGTCACGAAATCACCATTTTGCCAGTAACTGTTTCCATCACCAAAAACAAAAACGGAGACGTGCAAATCAATAACGACGCCCAATACGAAATAGATATTTCTGGATATCGCCTGCGGGCGCAAGAAGTATTTGTGTTTCCAGCTCGATCGGTCATATTACCGAACCAAACAATTACCATTCCCAAAGAAAAGCTCGGAAATACAACCAACATCTTAGTAGGTATTCACGATACCCAAGGCCTATTGCTCCATACAGTAATGCCTAGCAGTCTCGCGTTGGCCCAGACAGAAGTCACCCAGCTGCCCGCACCCCAAATAAGAGCAGTAGCAATTTCGCGCCCGCCAGTCCAAGACAGCTCAGCCTTTGGGTTCAATCAACCAACAGACACGCCACCGAGTACCGGCCAAGTCCCCAGCCAACTCTTGGCCGAAACACCACCCGATTCCGCTGCCGATACCACACCCGAGACATCTGCTCCCAACCAGCTAGCAGCAGTTGGTGCAGCCACAAATCGTCTGCCGGCAGAGTGGCCATACTTCGCACTGGCGCTACTGCTTATCATCAGCACCATAGGAATATTTATCACTACCAAACAAAACAAAGACCAATAGCAGGCATATTATTCGTATACGACCCCACTTTCTGTTATTATTCAACGCATCATGCCAGCCAAACCATTAGCAGTCGTCACGGGAGGAGCGGGCTTCGTCGGCTCCCATCTGTGTGAACGGCTGGTAAAAGAAGGCTACCAAGTCATCTCCCTAGATAACTATTTCACCGGTACCCCAGAAAACCACGTCCCAGGAGTAGAATATCGTACCGGCCACTCCAAACATATCAGTGAGCTCGTACCCGAGATACCAGCGATTGTATTCCACTTGGGTGAATACGCTCGTACCGAAAAAAGTTTTGAAGACATCGAACTAGTGTGGGATTTAAATAAAACCGGCACCTTTGCCGTATTAGAATTTTGTCGCCGCAAGAAGTGCAAAATTATCTATGCTGGATCATCGACCAAATTTGCTGACGCGGGTGATGGTCGCGATCAAAGTCCTTATGCGTGGACAAAAGCCACCAATACAGAACTGGTACAAAATTACGCCAATTGGTTTGGCGTAGAGTACGCTATTACTTATTTTTATAATGTGTATGGTCCAAGGGAAATGTCGGGTCCCTATGGAACGCTCGTCAGGATTTTTACGGAACTTCATCGTAACGGACAGCCTCTTACTATTACTTCTCCTGGGACACAGACACGAAATTATACGCATGTATATGACATCGTCGATGGACTTATTTTTACTGCAAAGTATGGGCAGGGTGACGGGTACGGCATTGGTGCCGATCAAATGTACTCGGTACTAGACGTGGCCGGTTTGTTTGGCAGTGAAGTAGTGATGATGCCAGAACGAAAAGGTAATCGCCAAAATGGTGGCGTAGACAATGAGCAAATAAAAGCATTAGGCTGGAAACAAAACCATCAACTACCCGATTGGATTGCGCGAGTGAAGGCAGACATTGGAACAGTACAAAAGGCCGAACAGAGAGTATTAGTATTTTCCACTACGTTCTATCCCCATGCCGGGGCAGCAGAGTTAGCTTTGTGTGACCTGACAAAAGCCATGCCGAATATCTCATTTGACGTAGTTACTACAAAGTTTACGAAAGATACAATGGGAGATGAGTGTCCAATTCCAAATGTAACCATTCACCGGGTTGGTTTTGGTAATCGATTAGATAAATACCTGCTTCCATACTTAGGAGCACGGGAGGCAAAAAAACTAAAAGTAACACATTCATATATGTTCCAGTGGTCATTATTTGCAAGTTATGGAGCTCTGGCGTCAATTATATCTCGAGACAAAAAGTACCTGCCACTACTTATTACTTTAGCTGACCAGCGACTGGAAGAAATTCCGTGGTATGTACAAAGAATACTTCGATATGTACTAGGTTCCGCAGACCAAGTGTTCGCTATGGATACCTATGATGCACAAACTGCTATTTCTGTGAGTAAACGTACGACTCTTATAAAATCAATCGGTACCGGCGATGCCTTTGCTAATCAAGTTCGATTCTCATATGCTAATTTCCTTAACAAAAGAGTCGAAAATAAAAATAAGACCCTGTAGGTCTTATTAATTATTTATTCTACAGTACGTAGTTTTAAGTCAGATTTTGCAACAAAAGTTTCTGTGTCAGTTATGTACTTTTCGTATATTTCATCCCAGGTGAAACGAAGAACGTGATTTCTTACTACTTCCAGAGAAGGAGTTTGTCCGTGGTCAAGTGCTTCTTTGACCACTTTGGCAATGTCATCAGGATTATTCGGGTCGTAGTAAGTGACTAAGTCGCCGCCAATTTCCCGAAAGACTGGAATGTCAGAGCAGGTGGTTGGAACACCAAGAGAAAGTGCTTCAATCAGAGGCATGCCAAATCCTTCGTAGAGTGAAGGAAATGAAAACACTCGACACGAACGGTAGAGTTTCCACATCTTATTGTCGTCATTTATTGCATCAAATACCACATTAGTTAGACCAAGTTCTTTTGCAAGCGCTTCAAGCTCAGCCCGTTTACCATTGTCTTGACCAATAAGAGTCAGTCGAAGCTTGGGATCAATTAGGGCAATAGCCCTAAGCAAGGGAGCATGATTTTTGTGACCATCAAAGTGGCTCACGTAGAGTACGTCGATGGTCTTTTCAATAGGTTCTCGGTACTTTGGATCAAGCAGTCCTTCGTCAATTCCGAAGTAACTCTTTAACACTTTTTCTCTTGGATAGCCTACATGCTCGACGACTTCATTAATAGAGAATTCAGTTGGAGTAACCATGAATTCGGAATGACCCCATTGATACTTTAGATAGGGACTAAAAATAAGTCGATACAAAAAACTCTTACTAAAACTTTTGAAATACCTGAAGTCGTACGCGACTTGAAAATGTACGTGTCGCTTCAGTGCTTTGAAAGGGATGGGGATGGATTCAACAATCGCAATAGAGTGCGGGAGAGAGTCTAGTATGTTAGAAATCTGGCGAGTAGCAACAAATTTACTCGGATGATCAAATTTGTAGTCTACCTCATGAATATTTTCTCCATTCCACCATTGAGGAACACAGCCTTTTGCAACAATGAGTGTAAAATCAGACCCTCTGTCTCGCACTAATCTTTTACATATTTCATCGAACCTTCGGTTGGCACCAGAGGTAAACCCAGGCATGTAATACGGAGACACATACACAATCGGTAAGGAGTTATTTTTCATACTACACATATCGTAGCAGTCGTATCTTTATAGTCAATTGAGTATTAATAACTATTAATCAAAATGTCATGTTATAGTATTTTGATTACAGGGGTCTAAGATTTATTAAAACCAAACACAAACGTATGAAAAAAAAGATTCTAATAATTGGAGGAGCAGGTTTTATTGGGATTAATGCAGCCCGCCGTTTTTTTGCGAAGGGGTGGGATGTCACACTGCTTGATAACTTTTCTCGAAAAGGGACAAATCATAATGTCGAGGTGCTTTTGGCAGAATCGCCAGATATTAAAGTAATAACTGTAGATATAGTGACAGATTTGGAAGCTCTTGGTGAGGCAGTAGAAGGCAAAGACTCAGTACTGCACCTGGCAGCGCAAGTAGCAGTAACTACCTCTGTAGTAGATCCTAGAAACGATTTTTTACAAAATGCCCTAGGTACCTTCAATGTATTGGAGGCTATCAGGTTGAGTGAATCAAAACCCGCAATCATCTATACCTCAACTAATAAAGTGTATGGAGGACTGGAAGAGTACGCAGTACAGGATACTGAAAAGAGATGTGAATTTATTGATGACGAATTTAGGACATATGGCGTACCTGAGTCGCAATCACTTGATTTTCATTCTCCATACGGTTGCTCAAAAGGAGCAGCGGATCAATATGTGCGTGACTATGCACGAATTTACGGATTGAAGACAGTAGTCCTCCGACAGTCATGTATCTATGGAGAGCATCAATTCGGTGTAGAAGATCAGGGCTGGGTGGCTTGGTTCTCAATTGCGGCACTCTTTGACAAAGATTTGACTATCTATGGCTCAGGGAAACAAATTCGAGACTTATTGTTTGTAGATGACGTGACAGAATTATATGAAATAGTATTTGAAAAAATTGATGCACTAAGCGGGAATGTATATAACGTTGGAGGTGGTCCAGAAAATACACTGTCTTTGATTGAGCTAATCGAGTTGATGCGTAAAAATATTGGTTATACAAAAACACCAGCTCACGCAGGTGTACGAGCTGGCGACCAACCTGCCTTCGTGGCTGATATTAGAAGTATCGAAAGAGACACCGGTTGGAAGCCAAAAATTTCCGTTAGTGAAGGAGTAGATAAGTTACATGCCTGGATTAAAGGCAACGAATCGTCAGTACGGAGTGTGTTAGAAAACTAAAGTCTACTATTTAGTAACAAATTAAGTCAGGTATCAGTTATAATTAGCATGGATAAAAAGAATGTGGTGGTCATTGGCGGGGGGACGGGTACTCATACCGTTTTGCGCGGACTCAAGCAATACCAAAAACAACTCAATATCTCGGCCGTAGTGACCATGGCGGATTCGGGTGGTTCGACGGGGCGCCTGCGTGATGAGTTTGGCTACTTGCCAGTGGGTGATGTGCGCATGGCGCTAGCGGCACTGGCAAGTGACGTCGACGAACACGAAGAACTGGTGCGTGAACTTTTCTTGTATCGCTTCGATAAAGGCGACGGACTATCCGGCCACAACTTCGGCAATTTACTCTTGGTGGCACTGACCGATATTTTAGGTTCAGAAGAGTCTGCTATCCGAGCTGCGTCAAGACTACTCGGCGCCAAAGGCACCGTGGTGCCAGTCACCACCGAAAAGGTGCAGCTAGTCGCTACCTATGATGACGGCAAAACAATCACCGGCGAGCACCGTATAGACGAACCAAGCGCCGACCGTGCCGCCCACAAAATAACCCAGCTCGGGCTTGAACCCAGCGCTACCATTAGCAAATCAGCCGAAGAATCAATCCTCGCCGCCGATGTGATTGTGCTCGGTCCTGGAGATTTGTATACCAGCGTACTGGCCAACTGTGTGGTCGAAGGTGTGCCTGAAGCCATCAGGAATTCTGGCGCCCAAGTGGTGGCCATCTGCAACCTCATGACCAAAATGGGGCAAACTGCCCAGATGTGTGTCACCAATCACGTCGACGAGCTGACCCGATACATCGGCATGGCCCCAGATTATGTCTTATTCAATACGGCACCGTTCCCCCGAGATTTACTCAAAAAATACCAAGCCGACAATGAATTCCCTGTGGCTTTGGTGCAATCACCAAAACACACTGTCGTCATACAGGCCGACCTGCTGGCAACCGAAGAAGTGCATACCGCCCAAGGCGACGTGCTCAAGCGCAGCCTCATCAGGCACGACTCGCGCAAGCTGGCTCGAACATTAATGGATATTGTCACAAATAAGCAATAGTGCAGTGACTGCGGTCGATGTTATGATAGAGCAGATATGAAAATTACCATCGCCACCGGCTTATACCCGCCGGAAATAGGAGGCCCGGCCACCTACGCCGCCATGCTCGAAGCAGAGTTACCCGATCAAGGATTCGAAATAAACACCGTGCCTTTTGGCTGGGTACGCAAGTATCCAAAGGTCGTCCGTCACGTCGTATTTGCTTGGAAGCTGTGGTCAGAAAGCAAAGGTACCAGCGCCATCTACGCCCTGGATTCCATCAGCGTCGGTGTGCCGTCGCTCTTGGTGGCGCGCCTGCGTCGGGTGCCATTTTTGGTCCGACTCGGTGGCGATTACGCTTGGGAACAAGGACGCATGCGCTTTGGAGTGACCGCCACACTCGATGCCTTTTTAGAAAACCAAGACAACTGGCCACTACCCGTGAAGCTACTCGCTTGGGTACAAACCTTCGTCGTGAGTCGTGCCAAGCGAGTAGTCGTGCCAAGCAACTACCTCAAAGGAGTGGTAGAGAAGTGGGGAGTCCAAGCGGATAAGATTCAAGTGATATACAGTGCGCTATTTCCTATCACGGTCGACGCCACGCGCGACGAACTAAGAAAGCACTTCGAATATACCTACCCAACCATCGTCTCTTCCGGGCGCTTGGTGCCATGGAAGGGCTTTGACGTATTGATAGACGTCGTGTCTGGTTTGCGTGCCGTCTTCCCAGACATCACCTTGGTGATTGTCGGCGACGGAGAAGAGCGTCAAAAGCTCGAAGAAAAAGTATCCCAACTCAAAATGGCCCAACACGTGTGGTTTACCGGTAGTCTGTCCAAAGACGCACTGGGCGCCACCATCAAAGCCGCTGATTTGTTCGTACTCAACACTGCCTACGAAGGGTTGTCTCATCAACTGATAGAAGTAATGGACATCGGTACGCCCATCGTCACCACCAGAGCCGGCGGCAACACCGAGCTCATCACCGACGCCGTCAACGGTTTCTTAGTAGAATTCAACAACGCACCAGAGATGACCGAGGTCATTACCCGAGTACTCAACCACCCCGAATCACGCGAAAGAATCGCACAGTCGGCCAGACTACGCTCCAAAGAATTCGTCAAAGAAAAAGCCATTGCCCAAATAGTCGCACTCTTGAAAAACCTCCATCATGGAAAGTAATTCGCTGGCAGTTATTTCTATTGGGTACGGACAGCGGATGTTCGATGCCAAAGACCCAGACCGCCTGCGTATGGAAGCCTGCGCCAAGGAGACCAAGACATACAACATGGTCGTACTGTGTCGTCCCAAGCTGGGTCTGCACACTATCACTGGCCAAAACGGCCTGGTCATTAATCCTATTACTACTCGGTTTTTGCCGTGGAAATTTTGCCGGGCAGTAATGGCGGTACGCGCACTCATCAAGACAGCAAAAGGGCCCGTGGTAGTCACGAGTCAAGATTCATTCGAGACCGGGCTGATCGGCTGGGTAGCAACCAGAGGCACCAACGCCAAGCTAAACGTTCAAGAACACGGCGATGTGTTCGGCACCACGCTGTGGAAAGACGAAAAAATGTCCAACTTCTTTCGTTTTTATCTTGGTCTTTTTATATTACGTACCGCGGACACCGTGCGAGTGGTGTCCGACCGCATCGCAGACACCTTAGAAACCAAGGGAGTCAAAAGAACCAATATCCAAAAATTATCCGTCATGACCGACGCGGCGCCTTTTGCGGCTAGCCAGCCAGACCCAGCCGTCCGTCAGTACTTTGCTCCCAACACGTTTATCTTTTTGTCCGTGGCGCGATTCGTCCCCCAAAAGAATCTTTCGCTGATGCTTCGAGCGTTTATTCAGGCCTACCAACAAAACAATCGTCTGCGTCTGCTATTGGTCGGAGACGGTCCAGACGCCGCCTTGGTAACAGAAATAATTGCTAGCTCACACATCAACCAATCAGAAACCATCGTACAAATCTTGCCGTGGACTAATAACGTGCCGTCATTTATGGCCAGCGTCGACGCGTATCTACTCACTTCCAATTACGAAGGCTGGGGCAGAGTGCTCATAGAAGCGCAGTACGCCAAGCTGCCGATAGTCACTACCGACGTGGGTTGTGTGGGAGAAGTAGTGTTCGACCAAGTCGACGGGGCAGTGGTGCCCGTCAACGACCAAGCGGCACTGACCACTGCCTTGGTAGCTATCTCTAGTAATACAGCAGCGTATACCACCCTCAAACAAAACCTGCAGGCCCACACACTACCCGCGAGTGTCTCCTACCAGCAGTACGCCAAGCAGTGGATTTCTGTGCTTGAACACACCTTTGATACAGACAACACCTGATATACTAAACGGTAATGCCACGCCGAGATCTTTCTAATTTTGATGCATCTAGCCACGCCAATTCGGAGCTAGACTACATCATCAGCAGCGACAAAAAAGCGGCCCAGCCGTTTGTTCCTTCAGTGACTGCCGAGCAGGGGATGACGTCCGAAAGAATGCTCGAAACCAAAACCACCCGAGACGTTACTCGCGTATTGTTTATTTCTCAAGATACCGAATTATTAAATCCCACCCAGCAGTCGCTCGACGGCTACGTCAACATCTCAGATTTGTTCGACGAAGTGCACGTGCTTATTCTTCGTCCTGGCATCGAACCCCGCAACCCCGTCTTGCGCGTGGCCAACAACGTATGGCTTTATACCGCCACCGCCCCCATATGGTGGCAAACTCCCTCAGCTGGAGTAGCGATGGTAGAAGGACAGCTCGAATTCGCCGCGGGCTTCAGGCCTGACCTTATCGTGGCGCGCGACCCGTTTGAGTCGGCTATGGTCGCCAACACTCTGGCCAAAAAATACGACAGACCAACCCAGCTACATATTCTCGACGACTACAGCACCACCAAGTTCGTCCACAAGCGAAAGCATAATTTTTGGCGTCGCTTTCTCCTGCGATACACCGTACCCAAGTTTGCCAGCGTCCGCACGCTCACTACTGGTATCCAAACGATAGTAACCAGTCGGTTTGCCATCGATGACATCAATACTCTCCCGCGCTACCAAAGCTACGTGGCCCTGATAGACAGCGACATCCGTATCAACCTCAAAGAAAAATACAAACCTTTCATTTTCTTCATGGTGTTCGTCGGGACTCTAGACGAAAAGAGCACCCTGCACAAAGTAATAGACGCCACGCATCACCTCCTACGCAACCCCAGAGTTGGTCTTATTATTATCGGCGATGGTCCAGCCAAAAAAGAGTTTGAACAACGCTTCAAGACGCTCGGCATCAGCGAACAAATTATTTTTATTCCCCAAAACCAAAACGTCGTGCCGTATCTTAAGTCGGCCAACATACTACTCGTTAGTGACACCGACATCGCGAGCGAAGAAGTGGTACTCAAGGGTGCCGCTTCCGGCATCCCGATGGTCCTAGCCGAAACCGAAAAGCGATCGGATATTTTTGAACACGGCACCTCGGCGTTGCTGTGTGACGTCACCAACCGAGAAATATTTACCGCCCATATAGAAAACCTACTCAACAACCTAGCGCTCCGAGAACAGTTTGTCGTCAACGCCCAGCAAATTATCCGCAACAAATTCTACGACAACCCTAGCAAATACCTCGCTGCGTACCGAGCTACTATCGAGCAAGCACTGTTTGTCGGCAGCCTCGAAGACGACCTACCCGTAGAAGAAGCATAACGTTTGGCGTGCTGTTTACTCCGATGGTATGATATAGCCCTTATGAGTATCCAACACCTAACAAACCTTCTGCTGCCACGAGCCACTATCCAGCGCGAAGGTGTCCACGTCGCCCAAGAAATAGCCCAAAGAACCGTCTGGGACGAACTAGCCGAGTCCAATCCCACCCACGCCGTCATCTCAGCCAAAAACGAAGCAGACGCCGCCCACAAATCAGCCCCACAAATAACCGACATAAAAAGCTTCCTCACAACAGGTGACATCGTGCTTGACTGCGGTACTGGCTATGGTCGGGTGGCCAAATACTTGTTGCCCAGCATCCAGCTCGGCGGATATATTGGCGTCGACAGTGCTTTCCAAATGCTTTCTCTTTTTAAAGAGCGCTACAACCGCAGCGACACCGAACAAAAAACCCCGGTGTTGTTGGTAAACGCAGACATTCATACTGTCCCCTTATCTGACGCGTGCGCGGATGTGGCTATTGTCAGTGCCGTATTCCTTCACAATCACAAGAGCGTCGTCGAGCGAGCCATGGTCGAAATAAAACGCTTGGTCAAACCAGGCGGCACGGTCCTGGTCTATTCTTCATTCCCGCGCACCATGACCCTGATGGGCGCCCAAGGTCACCTGTATCAATTCGTACTCAACCTACTAGGCCGTCCCTTCAAAAACGGCCCCGTACGATATTACCGCCGCCGAGAAATCATGCAGCTATTCCACGGCTTTTCAAAAGTAGACCTACGACCAGTCGGATACGCAGCACTCCCCAAGACGCTTATCTTCTTACCAGGACCACTAGAAGTAGTATGGCGCCGAGGTATCGCCAACCCCATCAATACTCTGCTAGAACACCTAACCCCAGCCAGCCTCAAGCCATACTTCGCCGTGCACTTTGATGTAGTGGCTAAGCGGTAGGGGAGAATGGTCAGCGTGCAGAGATTGACATTAAACCTACCAAGTATATACTTTGTAGTATATGCAGACAGTCATCAGTGTCAAAGTCGACAAAGACGTCAAAGAATCCGCCCAAGCAGTCGCCAAGAGTGCTGGGTTGTCTCTTAGCGCCTTGGTTAATTCTTATTTGCGCCAAGTAGTAGCCACCAGACGGATTGAACTCTACGCCCCAGAAG
>Ga0306898_1000781_pt1 | contig 11328 bp, 18 predicted proteins | sample AntRauMFilla1564_FD_190424 | JGI IMG/M metagenome (GOLD analysis project Ga0306898, IMG submission 190424) | Saline lake microbial communities from Rauer Islands, Antarctica - Metagenome Filla 1 #564 (v2) (version 2) | ecosystem: Environmental > Aquatic > Non-marine Saline and Alkaline > Saline ...
AATGGCTGTGAGCGACTGGTTGTGCTCAATGCAACGGCGCGAGCCGTAGTAAACCGCCAGCGAGACATTCACGAAGATCGGGTGTTTACGTTTGCGGGTAAGCCGGTGGCGTCGATTTACAACAACGCATGGCGCAAGGGCAGGGCAAAGGCAGGGCTGGATCACGTTCGCGGGCACGACCTGCGTCACACGTTCGGGCGCCGGCTAAGAGCAGCGGGTGTAAACGAGGAGGCCAGGGCGGAACTGCTGGGCCACAAGCGGGGATCAATCACAACGCACTATTCATCGGCAGAAGTGTCGGAGCTGGTCAGGGCAGTGGAATTGATCGCAGAAAAACGGGGTGCGGATTCAGACGGGGTGGCAGTGGTCAAATTTCGACACTCCCGCAAAACTCCCACCGCAAAAAATAAGGGCCTACAACAAACGCTGTAAGCCCTTATAAAATCTGGTAGCAAGGAGTGGAATCGAACCACCGACCCCAGCATTATGAGTGCTAACAGCAAGGCTAAGTAACTGATTTATATAACTCTGGATTGTACGCTCTCGCCCCACAATGTCTATAAGTGCGTAACGATGTTTATGGAAGCCCCGCAAAACTCCCACACGCTTAAAATTTGATTTTGGCATGTTCATAGTTAACGAACTAATATTGGCGGTTGATTGGCAGTAATTTCACTGGCAAAACCGTCATCCATAAAAGGACATTAAAATGACTGAAGCACAGCTAATCGCCAAACGCGCAGATCACAAAACGTCGCACATCCTGCACCTTTTCCTGTCAGTCATTACCGCAGGCTTCTGGATTCCGGTGTGGATAATCGTCACGGTTAGCCACTCACTGGAGCGAAAGAAGATTGACAAGAAGTTGGGGCAGATCGGCAAGGAGTAAAGCCTACAGTTTCCATAGATGCTTATTGCCGGCCCGGTAACGCTCTATGACTTCCGAGATCGCGCCCTTTCCTTCATCGTGTTGAATGGAATTTACGCAGTGGTCGGATTCGTTAAACAGCGCTTTGAACACGGCATCAATCGCCCTGCATAAAGCCGTATGGACCGGCTTGCGCTTCAGCATCCCCTTACCCATTCGTGAGCTGATGGTTTCGCCAGGGTCGCCGCCGATGACGGTATTCAGAAACGTATCACCGGCCACCAGCAGGTTAAACACGTAAGCGCGAAGCAATAGCCATACCAACTTCAACCGGCGATAAATCCGGACATAAAAAAAGCGCCAGGCGGCGCTCCGGGTGATCGGGTTGCTCATGGCTCATGCCTCGATTGTGATGGCCAAACGGAACAGGTCGTCAACTTCCGATTCAGTCAGCGACAAAACCCCGGCAATAGCGGCCACTGTAGGGCTTGCGCGCCTGAACTCTTGAGCATCGGCCCAGACTAACTTGGTGATTGCGTCACCATTCTGAATAGCTGCCTCGGCAGTCTCAAGAAGATCAGATTGGAGCAACGCGGCACGCGCCTGGAATCGGCTGACAGACTCAGGAACGGGTACGGGCTGCGGATCAGGCTCAACGTATGGCGCTGCTGTGGCTTGAGCGTCGGCAAAGAGTAGCCGGCCATGCTCTTCAGGGTCGTCAGGGGAGGCGGTGAAGGGTATCCATCCGTAGACGGGGTGGTTTAGTTCCATGTCTATGGAGCCGTTGGAGTTTAAGCTTGGGTTTTTGTAAGTTGGGGTCATTACGAGATCCTTAGCCATAAAGTTGTGCTTAAAGTTCCAAGACCCATGCACCGCCAAGTTCCAGGTGCCGAGCTTCCGGTGTCGCCATTTATATTTGAATAAAGTAAATTCCCTCCAGATCGGGTGCTTCCCGGCCCATAAGTTCCAGCAATAGTAATCATTAAAAACGCATAAGACCCGACAGCACCAACTGATAAACCTGAGTTACGCGCTAAAACCCAATCACGCTCAGGCGTTCCGGTCTGAAAATCTTCCGCCCCCCACGGGTAATCAGTCAGAGCAGCACTCGCTACACCGGGAGCCCCCGCCTCCCCCGCTGCTACTGCAATCGGATTATCCCGTAGCGCAATAAGATCCGCAGATCGTACCGGCTTGCCGGGTTCAAGAAACGAATCATCTATATTTGTCCAAGCCATAATTCACCTATTGGGTAAGGTATCCTGGGTCGCCGTTTGGCATTTTGCCCTCGATGTCAGATAAGAAGCCGCCAATCTCGCGCTCCGCTTCGGTTGCAGCAGAGTAATCGGGGGCATCGTTTGGCATAATGAACGCGAAGCGGTCGCCTTTTCTGAACTCGAAAAATTGCGCTCGATACTCCACGACTTCGCCGGGTATGATTTCTTCTGCACTGATGATTTGCCAGCGCTGAGCCCTCGGCCCGCCCGTATCGTCAACAATCTGATCCACGGTGGCGTCGATAATGTCCGAGGTCCACAGCGCCCGGTCTTTTGCGTCCAGCCGAAAGCCAAAGTATTCAGGCGTGTCGCGGAACCGGGTTAGCAGTCGCGTGTTTGTCTGGATAGCCACGGCGTCTGTCTGAATCCAGCGGGAATAAATTTTCTTTATGCGCTGCTCGCCGTATTGCAGGTCCGATTCTGCATCGGCATCCACCCTGATCCTGATGCGCCGGTAGTTCTTTTCCTCGTCCAGCTTCTGCGTGGGGTCGCGCTGCTGGAAGAACACCCAAACCTGAGACATGCGCTCTTTCGGGTTTTGCTTTAACTCGATGGTATTTTTCAGGATGTGGCTTGTGTCGTTGATTTCGGTTACTTGGTCGCCTGAGGCAGCCCGTAGCGCCCTGAGTTTTACCTCCTGGTCTCGCTCATCCCACCAGATATAAAAGAGCGCTTGCTCTGTAATTTCGCCCAGCAAATCGGTCACGCCCGTCGGCTCGGTAATGAGTGCGGTCAACCGAAACTGCTCCAGCCACACGCTTGCCTCTGCGTCCCAATCCAGTGTTGGTATAAAGATTGCCGGCACGGCGCCGTAATTCGTCAACAGGTCGGCGGCTATGTCATCTGCGCGGCTCTCGGTGTATCTCAAGCAGCGCTGAACCCGGTCGCCTGCGCTGTGTGATCCCGCGCTGGTTCCGTCTGTTGATCTGGCTATTCCTGTCAGCTGAACTTCCGACTCACTGATGGTCGTGATGCCGGTATGTGTAAAGACTTCTTCATTGATACGAACAGTGCCTGGCGCCGGGTAATCGGTAGCGGCTGCGCGGGTCACCCGGAGCTGCGTAATTGCAGCGCCTTCGGTATAGTCCACGATTAGTTCGCCGGGGGATGCTGCCGGTGCTTGCGCCTTGTCGTTATCTGCCAACTTGAGAACGTCTTTAGCTTCAACGGTAACTTGGCCGCTTGAGTTGGGGCCATTGATACGGTCGATGAAGTAGGTGCGGCTGCGCATATCTTCAAGCGCCTGGCCAACGTACCCATCACGAACGCGGATCACGTACTGATTGTAATACGGGTTGCGAGCTATCCATTTATTCCAGAACGTGCCGCGATTAACGGGGAGATAACCACGATCAAGCCTGTACTTGTCCACCAGCAAATCGGAATATGGATGGTCCTGAAAAGTCACAGTGAGCTTTGCCCGAACGCCAAGCGGCCCCTTACTGCTGGAGCTGCCAACCACGTTTATCTCAGTGGGCGATGTGCTGGCTGATACTACCGACGGGATCAGGTAAATGTCATCAGGCAACCCCTGCTGCGGCTTTGCAAAGCGCAATGTAAGCGTATCAGGAGTGTAATTATCCAAGTCCTGGCAGGTTCGGGAAGTATTGAAGCACTTCCGGTCGCCAGTTTCTCCAAGCACGGCAGCGCAAGCGCCCTGCCCGTATTGCAGGCTGCACAATGGCTGCTCAATCTCGATAATTTGCAGCGGCTCACGGCCTACGGTTAGCTCATTCATGGGCGTAAGCACTCACATTGATGGATACACTCATAAAGTCACGCGGCCCGCTATTGCTCGGCGCGATGTCGTCACCCGTCCAGCCAAAGACTGTCTCAGATGGGAAATCTCGCGGATTCCATGCGATGAAAAACGGCTTAGACCTGGCAAACCTTACGAACGGGTCAAAGCTCTCTCGATACCAGTCAGATTTCAAGCGAGGCCAGCTGTAACCGGTGGATATTCCGCTGCGAACGATAGACCGGCCAAGCCATTGCCCTTTCTCGGATTCGGTGGGCCTGACGGTGGTGGTTCTTGAGAGGGTGATGGGCGTGTGGCCTGAGTAGATCGGGTATTGCATAGCCAGTACAGTGCCGGCATAAACCACGCCAAGAGTTGGAATAATGCCGGCGCTCACGGTAAGCCGCACATACCTAGCCGATACTTCATTAAACATCAGCATGATTGCCGAATTTTCGGCAGGGCTGCTTGTTGCGATTGTCGTCCAGTCGGTGCCGTTTTCGCTGCGCTCGAAAAGCAGGCTATTACCAGACGTGCCGAACGTGTGGGCGCCAAACCCAAGGTATGACAGCGGATTGCTCGCGCCAAGGTCAATCGTTAAGGTTGCCGGCAAGCTGGTCGGGCGCCATTTCTCCCAAGTTGTCTCGCGCTTTATGGCGTCAGCTGGAAAGGTTGAGTCTGACGACGTGGCCGTAACCGTGGATGCAGGGACAAGGTTCTTGTAACCGATGCAGGCGTGGTTGAGCTTTGCGCCTAACTGGCTTTCTGAGAAATCCGCGCTCAATATAACCGCCATTACGCAACCCTCATTCGCATACCGTCATCGGATAGCTCGTTCATTTGGTCCATTAAGCCCATCACCGTTGACCGGCTGAACACATCACCCACCAAGGTTACATTAGCCACGGTCTGCGGCTTTTGTTGGCTTTGAACTGGCTGCGAGTTTGCGTTAATGGCGCCGGTATTGGACGCGCCAGAGCTACCACCAGAAGCTGAGCCTGCGCCACCGCTGAATGATGTAGATTTGATGGCGCTGATTTGTGCAAAAGTTGCCGCGCCTGCTGCTGCACCGTATGCAGCGCCAAGAGGCGGTCCACCGATTGACGCGCCCACTTTGTAAGCGCCAACAATCGCGGCGTACCCGTCAACCAGCGCTCCGGCCAGTGCTGCCGCTTTGCCCACTTGGAACATCTTTTTTGATTCTGTGTTCATTAGAGTGGACATATTGCCCAGCGCCGAACTCATGGCCTGCTGTTTTGCTTTGGCTTCAGTTTCTGCCAGCTGAGTACGGGCATCAGACGCCTCTTTCTCAATGGCGGTAAGGTCTGCTTCCTGTCGCTCTTTGGAGCCTCTAGCAAGTGCCGCCCACTCTTCTCGGGTTATCAGCTGCTGCTCAAGCGCCATCGCCAGGTCTTCATTTTCAAGCGCGTACTTCTCCAGCGTTAATTCGCGCTCGGTCAGATTTGCTTCACGGATAACTTCAAGCTTGCGGGCCAACTCTTCGCGCTTGCGCTCGGCTTCGTCGCCTTCTTTGCCATCTGATAAATCGCGGCCACCAACACCGCCCCCGTTAAGGTCGGGTCGTAGCATATCGCCAATGCCAGCCATTTCTTCAGCAGCAGACACGGCATTTGCGCGGGACTCGGCAATGAACTGTTCGAACTTCATGCCTGGGAGTGGTGCCAGCAGGGTGTCACGAATATCCTGCATCCCGATTTCTTGCGCCAGGCGAACAGTTTTCAGTTCGCTCTCAATGCTTGCGCCGAAACCTGACAGGCTTACGGCGTCAATATCAATGCCCGGTATATTATTCATGGCATTAATAAGTTCGTTAATCGCCCGAACCGGTTTGTTAACGATGGCGTCAGCGGCTGTGAGCATCACGTCAACGAGGCCCAAGCCGAACAAGGCAACGCCTTTGCCTGCAACTTCAAACGTGCGTTTAATGCCCTCCACGGCATTCATCATAAACGCGGCAGCTTTAATGCCCATGTTAAAGCCATCACCAATGGCTTCGCCCATGTCTACGCCATCAGTTCCGGCTTCAACCATCATCCGACTTACGGCGTCCAGTATCGGCGCGAACTCAACAGCCATGCGCTGGGAGATGCCCTCAACCACCAGGCCAATGCGAGCAAAGGAGTCGTTTGCAGCCTCAACCTGTGCCGCATCCACTGCGCTCAGTGAAAGCCCGAGTGCGTCCACTTCTTTGCGGCCGGCGCGTATGGCATCGCCGCCTTGCAGCATTAAGTTGACCATTTCGCCGTTGCGTATGCCCATCTGGCGTAATTCGTCGCCAGCCTCCTGGGTAGACAGCCCCATCTCTTTCATGCGATCGGCAATAGTGGCCAGTCGCTGATCTACGTCCATGCCTGACAGACTCTCGACAGACAAGCCAAGGCGTTCGAATGACTCAAACGCCGATCCACTGCCGCGCTGAGCTTCACCTAGTCGTGAGTTGAGCTTTTCCATCGCCTTGCCTAGCACTTCCGTACCGACACCGGCATCAGAGCCTGCAATCTGCAAGCCGCGCAGGCCGTCAATGGTGCCGCCAAGCTGCCTTGCAAGTTTTGCTTGCGAGTCCACGGCCTCAAGGCCGCGCCGAGTTAGCTCAATACCGATAGCGGCGCCAGCGGCCGCAACCGCAACGCCCATGGTCGCTACTTTCTTGCCAACCGCGGACGCCTCGTTACCAAACTTCTTCGCGGTGCCGCCAGCGGTGGCCATGCCCTGGTTAAATTTGGTGGTGTCGCTGGATACGCGCACGGCCAAGCTGCCAATAGCCATCCTGGTTGCCTCTAGTCTGGTGGGAATCCGGCCTTGACGCGGGCGCGGCGCAGTTCGTCTTTCATTTCCAGGGCTTCATCTTCGGTGATGCCGCCAGCCTGCCTTTTCTGATGCTTAATTTGTTCGGCCTTGGCGTCTGCAAACCAATAAAACTCGGTAGGGTGCATCGACCAGAACTCACGCGGGGACAAGCCCCAGCCGATGACAGCGGCCTGGTAAGCCGATTTTACGACCTGCCCGCGCTCGTCTTTTTTGACTTGGGCGCATCCTCGCCTTTTTCGGGTTCGGGCGCAGGGTCTGAGCGTACCGATTGTGGCAGCATCAGCTCCAGCAGGCTTGCCACGGCTTCGGAGATTGCGGCGAGGGTTTGGCCGTCTGCCCACATGCCTTTGTACACTTCCGCCGCGCTCACCCGGCAGCCCGCATAGCGCAGAACAACCGAGTAGGCCGCTGACAGTTTGGCTAATGGGATTTTGCCAGAAGACCGGCCCCGCTCAAGCTCCATAAAGGTTAGGTGGTCTTCCACTGCGGCGAGCACGCGCATTATGTGGTCATCGCCCCGTATCGTGTAGGGTACGCCCTCCCACGACAGTTCAATGTCATCAAAGATTGCCATAGTTGGGCCTTATGGTGCGGTGTAAGTGACTTCGCCGGATGCGCGCATCTCGAAAGAGTAGGTGCTGACATCGTTGTAGGTGTCCTCCAACGCGAAGGATGAAAGCCCAAAGCTCCCAGAGACAATTCCACCATCAGGGTAGGTCAGGGTATATGTTTCATTGCCGGTGGCCACGTTCAGCGCTTCGCCTAAAATGGAATGATCTGCAATGACGCCCTCCACCGAGATTGAAACGTCGATCTGGCCAGGCTCGTCAAGATGGGTAGCCCAGGCGCCCGAGTCGTCATCGGATGAATCGACCAACTCACGGTTAATGCTCAACGACTTGGTGCGCACGTTGGCAATGGGGGTGGTGCCTTTTTTAAGAATGACCTTGCGGCCGAGATACTTAGCCATGATTTATGCCTCGTCGTTTAAATTGATAACCATGCCACCAGGAATATCCATGCGGGCACGTATCGGTTCCAGAGTTATGCCGCCGTCACGACTGCACACCAGTTCATTGCCTTCGGGGGTTACTGCAAGCGCTATCACCTCCACGCCGTCCTCGGTTAAACGGAATGCTTCAACCGAATCAATGACCACGCCCATTGCGTCCATGACAACAAGGCCGTGGCCGTCCTGCTCCATATCAATCCATTCAGACCCCATAGCCAATCTCGTCAATTAGAACGCGGAAAGACGACACGCCATGATAAGTGTGGCCGTCAGGGTCAATCGTTACCGGTTGCTCCTGGTCAAAGTCGCAGCCGATAAATTCATGGTCAGGGACTGTCAGTGTGGCCCTGTGCAGCGCTTGATAGATTGCGGCCTGTATGCGCTTGGTTTCGCGCTTGCCGTCGTACCGGCTCCACACGTCAATGGTCACGCTAATATCACCACCGGATGATGTGTCAGTGGACATATCGAGGACGGAATCACCGCCGATGACGATGTAAGGGAATGCAGAATCGTTACCGGAGTCGCCGGCCTGCGTCACGTCGTCGTAAATGGCCGGCATTCCTGCGGCATTGATGCGACTCGCAAGCAGCGCCACAAGATCATTGCTGCCAGACAGCGCGGAATAAATAGCAATTTGAACGGCGTTCGCCATACCTTCAGCCATTGCGCTTTGCTCCTTGCTTTTTAGCCTCTCGCGCCAGAGCCTTTTCCAGCTTTTTGCCAAACTCGCGGGCGAAGATTGCCGGTAGCTGCGGCTCTACTGATGCAACGGTGGGCTGGATGAATGGCTGCGCTGAGTTCTTTTGGGTGCCGAACTCGATCATGTGCCAATAAAAGGCATCATTTTTCGAGCCCTTGCCGTGCTCAATGCGCACGTCTGATATCGCCACATCGCCCTGCATTTTCCGGCGCTTGGCCTTGATAGCCTTTCGCAGAGTGCCGTCGTCTTTCGGTGCTTTCTTGCGCATCTGTTTTGCAACTTCGGTGGCCACGCCCTGTACCGTTGCGCGGGCAAGGTTGCGGGCCTGCTTCGGCGCGAGATCCTTTGTCATCTTGCGGAACTCTTCAATACCGGTGATCTCAAGTTGACGGTCACGTTGAGCCATCAGGTAGCCACTCCCCGGCTGCACTCAAGGGGCAGGTAGGCAGATCGCTTGCCACCGTCTTGAGCGAATGTGATATTCATGACGCGATTCATCCCCAACCAGTTAACGCGCCAGGTTTCGTTCACGTCGCTGCGGTAGCGTATGACAACCAGATAACCGCCTTCAGCCTGGGTGCGGTCGCCGTTCTGGCGCTCGGTGCCGCGCAGTGGGCGAACGTGCGCCCATACTTCGGTTTGGGTTTCCCAGACTTTGGTGAAGCCGCCCTGGTTGTCAGGGGTGCGGATCTCTTTTTGCAGCTCAATACGTTGATCTAGTTCGCCGGGTCGGAATTTCATTTAACCCAGCCTTTTCGATTAATCGAAACAAGCGATTGAACCGCCATCGGAAGCTGACTTACGGAAGTCCCGACAATGGCTATTCCGCGGTTCTCAAACCAATGGACTACAAGCATTCGAATTGCGCGATTGATCGACATAGGGATGTCGCTGTCGCTGTCTCCAAAGCCCGCTTTGTAAGTAATCGTGATGGCGTCAAGCTGATCGGTTAGGGCCGGCCATGCCTTGCCCGTTTTGGGCATAAGATAGGCCCAATCTTCCTCTCCGTAAAAATTAAAATCCGAGACAGTCGCAGTCTGCTCATTACCTGAGCCGTCAAAATAGGTTATAGAGTCAATGGATTGCGCCGGGGTTATGGGTAGCTCTATGCGCCCGAGCCTGTCGGCGCAAGTAACAGAAAGTTTCCATGTCTGGGTAATGAACGCCTTTCCAATGACGCCACTCGGCGCCTCCATAAAGTCAGTGGCAGCCATGATGAGTGATTCAATTAGCGCGTCTTCAATGTCCCGATCTTCGCGCAGGTCTGCTTTCGCTTGTGCCAGAGTCACCGGCAATACCGCAGGCTTCACTGTGCGTCGCAATATCTGATCGCGGTGGTCGAGGCTCATTGTTTATTCCTTTACAGCTTTTTGAGTGCTGGTTTTTTTGATGGCCGTTTCCTTTGTGGCGACTGATACCGCTTGAGATGCGGCAATCATTCGGCGGCCTTCATCCTCGCCAACTTCTATAATTTCGCCTGCACTGTGGGCCGTTCTGGCGCCAGCTCGGCTTACCGTTAGCTGAACTTTCATAGCAGAAACCTCAAATGAGCAGGCGCCCCGTAGGGCGCCTTTTGTGACTTTCCGCCAGATTAGCTGGCAGCGTGTATCAAGTGCTTGACGGCTCCGGTATTAATCAACTCGGAGTCAAAGCGCTTGAAACCAATCATGCCCACCTGGAACCTCTCGGCGTAACGCTCGCGCAGGGTCATCACTTCAAAGCCGCGAACTTTGCGAACCAAGAATTTTGACATATCACCGAAGATGATCGGCTTGGAGCTGGCCTCAGAATCTGCCATTGCCTGGTTGACGCTGTACGGCTTACCCTGGAAGGTGTCGGGCTCGCCAGAGCGAACGTCGCCCATCTGCCACAAGTAGTTGCCATCGCCGTCCTTCAGCTTCCGAATAGCGGCCAGTGTGGTGTCGTTGAACATCCAGCGACAGCGCGGGGACTGGCGGTAGGCGGGATCAACAGAGTGAAAGAAATCAACCAGTTCATCAGCCGTAAAGGTTGTGGCTCCGGCAGTTGTGATCCCTACGCTGGACGCAGGGACGATGCCGTGCGGCTGGCCTGATCCTGTGCCAGTGGTGAGGATCTGGTTTGCAGTGCGTCCAAGGCGCTCACCGAATAGCTCTGTCATCAGCGCCTCAATGTTAAACGCAGAATCCTGAAGCAGCTCCAGCGGCACCTTTACCATGCCGGTGTCGTAGATGAATGCGTTGAACATCTTCTCACCGAACACCACGTCATCGGTGCCGTCGTCATCAACCTCAGCGTTCTCGGCCTTGAGGCGTCCACGGCTAGCCGTGTCGTCAACAGTCGGATAAGGCAGTGGGTTGCCGGTAGCGGTGTTCAGCTCCTGCACAATACCGCCATCCCACATTGGCCCCCACAATGCCAGTGCCTTGTCGATGGTGCCGGCAAAGCCTTCAGGGACGGTGTAGCCGCCAGCGGAATCGGTGCCGGTTGATTGTGCGCGGGCCTCCTGTGGCAAGTTAGCGCGGCCTGACATGAGAACGGTGCGCTCTTCACTGTCCAGGCTTGCAGCGCCAAAGCGCAGTTGCTTACTGAAAACTTCCTTGTACTCGGGGGTTTTCTCGTGGTCTTCAGCGGCTGCTCGCTGCTCCTTGTGGTCAGGCGCAGGGCGGCGGGAGTCGCCAGCACTGGCGCGACTCTCGGCAGATGCCAGTTTTTCTTCGCGCTCTGCTTGCCCGCCGATTTTGTCGTGGTCGGCCATAATGGCATCGAAGCGAGCTTCAATTTCTTTCGCTTCCGCTTCGGTGGTCTTGTCGGTGATCTTGTCAAACTCAGCGCGGGCGTCCGTGGCCAGTTTAGCCATGCGTTCCCGCAGTTCGATTAGCTTAGACATATTAATTTCCTGTCGTCTTATTGCCTTGCCCA
>Ga0306898_1000785_pt1 | contig 11286 bp, 18 predicted proteins | sample AntRauMFilla1564_FD_190424 | JGI IMG/M metagenome (GOLD analysis project Ga0306898, IMG submission 190424) | Saline lake microbial communities from Rauer Islands, Antarctica - Metagenome Filla 1 #564 (v2) (version 2) | ecosystem: Environmental > Aquatic > Non-marine Saline and Alkaline > Saline ...
CCTGAGCCGCGCCGGAACCTGTGCCGATCTTGATTGCGCAAGCGCCGCTTGGACCGTCGCACAGCGTCTTGAATGCAGCCTGACCTGTCGCCAATGCGCTGCCGTCAATCCGGAACGAACCCTGACTATCAACGCCGGAAGCCGCGCCCTTGGTGCCTTTGGTAAAGCCTGATTTCAGGTCGGGAATGTCGATGTTATTGTTGGTCACACCGAATTGCGGGAGCGTTTCGGGAAACTCCAATTCGACCCACGTCAGGGCTTCAAAACCGGCCTTGTCGTTGGTCGCGGGGAGTGTGGTAGAGTAGTAAATGCTCTTACCGATGTTATTTCTGGTAGCCATGATATTGCCCTTTCATTTGGCAAAGCGGACAGGCCCGCCTGAGCGGGTGTTGTCTGTCCAGAGTTGGTGGATTGCCTACCGTTCACCCCTTGGGGTAGCCCGCAGGCGGGGCAAACTTACTCGGCGTCAACCCAGCCGATTGCGCGCCATGCGGCTGCGTCTTTTTGCAACGGGCGCGCGATTGCACCGATTGCGCCGTTCCCGGCTTTGGTGTTTTTCAGTGTCGCGCGCTTGGGCGTTGCGGCCTTTGGCGCTTCGATAGCTTCTTGCACCGCCGGAGCGGTTTTCTTCTTTGCCATGATGGCCTCCTTATGATGTTTCATAATCAATCTGGACATCGGTTCGCCAATCCGGCCCGTCGCGCCTGCCCTTTAGAACGTTTGGCTCATCTATTATTGCGACCGTTCCTGCTGCGTCCGTCAGGCGCAAAGCCTTCGGGAAATGCAGCGCGATACTTCCTGAAACTGTCAGCGCCAAGGTGTCGAATTGGTCAAGGTCGGTTATAACTGTGACCTGAAAGAAGCCCTTGGCGATGATGCCGCCGGGTCCGCCTTTGACGCCCGGATTGCGACGCGAAACCCGCACCACGTCCGTAACCAGATAAGGCCGCGTCATTGTCTCCGGCTTGTCTTTGTTTTCGTACAGGATCGGCAGCACGTCCGGCATGGTTTTCAGGCGGGCGCGCAGAACGCGGGAGATGTCGGTTTCTTCCATCAGACCTCCAGCGCGCGCTTGGCAACGAATTCGGGGAACCGGCGGGCGTTGGCCCCGACGAAGTGGCGTCCCGCTTGATTGTAGGTCCGGCCCTTGCTGTCCTCGCCTGTAAATCCCAACTCCATCCTGAGTGCGTAAGGCGCAGTCCAAGCGAATGTGAGCGTGTCGCCTATGTCATATGACCCCAGCGCCACCGTGTAGCTCGTTTCGCCCTCGGTGCCGTTGGATGTTAGGGTGTTCTTGAGGTTCTTTGTTTTGCCCTCGGGGATCTTGCCCTCAACAAACGAAGTCGCGCCCAACGTGATGCCGCGCTGTGCGGTTTGAGCCGCTGATACCACATCCTGAATTGCCTCGACTGCCACATATTTCAGGTTTTGCTTGGTCAGCTTCTCGAAATTCTCTAGCTGCGCCGTGATTGTCTTGCCTGCCATTGGCTATCCTTTCGGAACTCGCACGCGGTAAAACGTGAAACATGAGCATTTGACGTTGTGCTTTGGCCCGCCCGCCGGATCGTGGCTGTGTTTCATTTGGGCGTCTGGAAAGTTGAACGTCTCGTTGAATTCAATCACCGTACCATCCATCGCGCTGTGGTCCTCGCGCGGATCGTCTGCAAAGCCGTGCCGCCATTCCTTTGTGACGCCTTCAACATCATCGCGGTCCAGCATCTGCGCATAGGCTTCGTCGCGGCCTTGGGTTTGCGCGGAAAACGCCTCGGCCTCTGCTACGCGCTTTGCCCGCGCGCCTGTCGCTTTTGCTTTGTAAGCATCTGTGACCCGATCAACATCGGCTTGTGAAAGAGCCTTGCCGTTTTTGATTGCGTCCCGCACCAGCTTATCAAACCTGCGGTCGCTCTCTTTGTAACGTGGCTTCATGCGACCCGTCTTGCGGTCCTTTATGAAGTAATCCCTGATTTGCTCAGGATCGTTCAGCATGGACCGGATTCTTATCGCACGGTCAGTTTGCGGCCCGTCAAGGCCGATCACGCCCCCGACGCGCATGTTGCCCACTCTGCGCCCGCCTAAGTCTCTGGCGATTGAGTTTGTGGCCCTGTTGCTTTGCAGCCCGTCCACAATGACCTTGCGTGCCGCCGTGATTGCATCGTCGCTGATATTCGTGACCAGCCGCGCCGCCTGTTCTGTCGCCAGAGCCACCGCGCGGGGGTGGCTCCCATCGAAACCGAACCGCCCCGCCAAGCCCTTCGGCAGATCCGCAGATACCGCCAAGCCACCACCGATGAATGCGTCTTGGATAGCGCGCTGCAATGGATACAACGCCCCGCTGTCGATCTTGAACAGCGCCGCCGCTGCCTCGATATTGCCCGCCTCTAGCAACCGGACCAGCGCCGCCGTGTCGATTGCACCGCTGGCTTTTGCCATCGCCTCGGTGAACGCCTTGCGGATGGCTGCGGTTTGGGTCCGCAACAGGCTTTCTAAGCGGCGTTGCTGTGGTGTCTTGGCCATTTAGGCGCGCTCGAAATGCGAGACGATCTTGCCAGCGCGATAATCGGTCATGGTGAAGCAAGAATAGTTATGCCTGCCCCCGAAACTTCCACCGTTGTACGTTTCGAAGTCGATTGAGTGAAGTGCGGCCCCGTGCTCTGCAAGTAGGTCCAGAACCTTTTGCGCCAAATCGTCGGGGTGAATTGATGGAGTGCTCATGGCGCGGGCTTTATTTCAATACGCACTAGCTCGCCGACAATCTCAATAACTATACCGCCATGATCTTCGGGCAATGAACAAATAACCGCCGTAAGCGCCTCGTCCCAACCATTGCGAATTCCGTAGGATGGTCTGGTTTTATTATTGGTTCCGATAGCGTCAAATTTTAGTGTCATGTGGTGGTTCCTTCCACGCGCTTAGGCCGCACGGATGCGGCGTTTCGTTGAATTGTCGGGGGTGGTTAATCCTCAAGCATAACCTCATGTTTTACCTCAACGCCGGAAAACAGCAGTGTCTCCACGCTTTCGACCTGCAAGAACTTCGTGGCGCTGGTCACGTCTGCGCGTGTCACGTTGATCGCGATGTAATCCGCCTTGGTAGGCTTAACACCTAGCGCGCCGATTGTCAGCATGGTTTTAGTGACGCCGATCAACATGCCAGACGCATCACGCATCATTATGGGCTTTGGCGATACCAGAATATCATAATCAACGGGGCTGGTGTTCACTGGCACATCTGGATCAGTCTGCACAGCGCCTTTGCGCCGCAACACGCAGGGCGTTCCGATGCTGGCGATACCCTCGGCCACATCCTTTGCGGCCGCTATTGCCTCTGCGCTCATGACCGAAACAACGTCTTGGTATTGCCGCCGATGAATGGCCTCATCATTCCGTCGATCCGCGTGCTTTTCGGAACCTGCGAGCCGCCCTTGCGCCCGGTAAACTCCCACCGAATATCGCCAACGCCTGTCAGCACCTTGTCGCCTGCATCGCTGTAGGTCTTAGAAAACACGCCAACCGTTACCAACTCCAGCCGCGCCGCCTCATACGTTGCGGCCTCTACGGCGTCTGGCAGGGGGTCCACGAACGCGGGGATGAACCGCGCCACATACTCCGCCGCGATGTAGTCACCAGCCCGCACAAGCGCCGCCTCTGCGTCTGCGTCGGTCGCTGCTGTCGGCGCGCTGTCTCCCCTTGCAAGGGCGTATGCGCGGAATGATGCAAGATCAGCCATTACAAGCCCGTGAAAATGGCCGCTTTGACCATCCCGCGCATGTCCTGAATATTGGTCCCCTTGGGGATCTCAACGCCGTGGGCTTCGGCCATGTCCCGCAAGTCGCCCTTGCTCATGGCGTCAACCGTTTCCGGCGTGAACGCTTCGGGTTCCGCTGGTGATGGTGCGCCCGCTGCCTGCGCCGTGTACCGCGACTGCATGTCTAGCTGTTGCTTGATGTTCATATTCATTCTCCGCTGTGCTTTGTGACGGGGCGAACAATGCCGCCCCGCTTCAAAAATCAGCCGTTTGTGACGATTGCCGCCAATGGGATCAGCTTACGATCAATCACGCGGTCCCAGTTTGCAGCCAAACGAAGCTGCGCCAAGGTGGCGTTGCCGTCTGTGAGCGTGGTGTTGGTAAACGCGGTTCCGAACGGATGGATAACCCAAGACTTGCGCTCCCAAAGCGTCTCAATGCCTGCGCCGTTACCCTGAGCCGCTTCGCGGTCCAGTTCCACCGGAACCTTCGGGCTGCGCTCGCCATAGCCGATGAGGCCAGTGCCAAACAGGTAGCTGGTGTAGGTCGCGGCTGCATCGCTGCCGCCCGTGCCTGCTGCGGCTGTCATGGGCAGGCTGTCATCGACAACTAGACGGCGGCCAAGGAAAGACGGGATTGTAAGCTGCCCGTTGCTGTCTGCAAGGAAATCAATATCGTCATTATCGACCATGCGCTTGGCGACAACGGAATGCACGGCGAATACCGCATAATCGTCATAGTGGTCGCCAGACGTAAACGCCGCTGCGGTGAATACTTCGCGCCCGAACAGGGTTCCGGTCGCAACATCTGCATTGGTAGCGCCCGCCACGTTGTTGACCATATCGCCATCGTCGTTTGCGACGTTGTCAGCAATGACGCCTTGCAGCGATGCAATCGTGCGGCGCTGCCACTGGCGCATCCAATAAGTGCCGAAGCGATTGCGAACCTGTTGCATGGGGTCAGATCCGGCAAGTTCGCCTGTCATGTCCGCAGACGAATAGCCTTGGTTCAGGCTGGCCATGCGCGCGACCTGCGTGCCTGTCGTTACCTTCGCAGGAACGGCAATGTCGGTTGGATCGTCGGTGCCGTAGTTCGGCTCATCGGATGCGTCCAGATCCTTCCAGAACGGCAGTTCAGCAATGCGCCCGCCGTCTGAGAACATGCCAGCAAGCGCGGGGTTTGCAACTGCGATACCGCTGTCAAAGAAAACAGTCTTTTCAGGGCCGTTTACAGCCGTGTATGAGGAGTAAACCTCAGGTACATATACGTCAGAGATTTGTGTGGTAGCCATGAGGCTTTCCTTTCGAGATTATGTGCCAGCTAATTGCCGGAATGTTTCGGGGTCGCTGTGGAATAGAGCCGTGCGCTCTTTGTCGCCCATCTTTGCGAATGTCTCCGCATTAGCTGGGGCGTTGCCGTTCTTGCCACCCGTTGCGCCGCCGCCACTTGCTGGGGTCACGAAGTCCTTGCCCTCACCAGCCGCCCATCGCTTGACGTGATCAACCAAGGCGAGCGGCCCCATGTCGGTATCCACAAAAGGCTTGCCATCGTCGCCAATCTTTACGTCACCAGCCAGCATGGTGCGCGCCGCTTTGGCAAACGCCGTGTTGGTGACGCCTGCGCCGTTGAGCGCGTCTGTCAGATCACGGTCGAGTGCGTTTTTAAGCGCGCGGCCTTGCTCGGCTTCGTACTTGCCTTTGTACTCGTCGCGTTCGGCTTCGAGTGTCTGGCGCAGCTTGATAAGCGCGGCCTCGTCGGCTTTCCCGTCTTTGAGTTTTGCCCACTTTTCAGCGTCAAAATCTTCGGGGAAGTCCTTGGCGAGCGCCTTGGCCGCATCGCGCTCGGAACGTGCCGCATCGCGGTCGGCCTTCGTGCGCTCATATGCTGATTTGAGATTGGCAACATCGGGGTGATTGTCTACGCCGGAAACCTGCAAGACGAACTTGCCGTCTGTTTCGGTGTAGAAAGGCTTAACAGCATCATCAATGCCGTCGAGGGTGTCGAGAACAGTATGCAAAGCCATCGGCTTAATTCCTTTAGATTATGGGTGTGGCCTCGCCACGGTGATTACGGGGTCTCGCCCCGAATATCGCCGCCCTCAATGAGGGCGTATTCTTCGTCAAACGTGCGTTCTTGGCTGGCAATACCGCCCGCCTGAATGCGCTCGTAATATGTCTCTTGTGCAAGCCCGCCGCTTTCGACCAGTGCGAACAGCGCAACGGCCTCTTGTGGCGTGAGCGTGGCGTCTAGCAGGTCTTTAGGCGGCGTGACCGTGATGGCCTCGATTACCGCGTCCGACTGCCCCAGCATCCGCGCGATGTTGCGCAATGACGCCTCCAGCAATGAGCAGGATGATTGTGCGACCGTCTTTAGGTTTGCCGTCTCTGAGCGGAACCGCATCTTGCGCGCTGTGCCGGATTCATTGGCCTGCCCCGATTGCTCGAACAGCCGCGCGCCCGCTTGAATGGCAATTGTCCGATTATCTTGGATTGCCTCAAGGTGCGCCTGAATGCCTGCGCAGGTTGGCGAGACGTATTTCAGATCCGGCGTTGTGTTGTCATCGCCTAGCATTTCGTGAACCACGCCCGCGCCAACGGCGGTGGGTGCAGGCCCGTTGATTGCGACCAGCGTTTCTTGCCCGCTCATGTAAAGCTGCAAGCGGTAGTCTGCGGAAAGCTGGTACATGGACAAAGCCGCGCGGGCGATACCGATCATCGGGGGGGCTTCCATATCCGGCCCCATGTCCTTTGCAGACGCCACGGCAAACGGGATCGCGTTGAGTGCACCACCGCCAAGTCGCGTGGGGGTTACGTCCGCCTCGCCGTCAGACTTGTGCAATGTCGCAGTGTAAACGCCATCTGCAAGCTGCAAAACGCGGTATTTCTCTTGCTGCGCCCAAACGAAGCCATCACGCACCGCCTCGCTTTCGTTTAGCACGAAGAACCCAACATCCCAGTTGATAATCGTATCGCCGCGATAGCCTGCCAAGAAAGGATCGCCGCCGCCCTCCGGTGCATCTGCAAGAACGCCGTAGCGCCCCGAAACCAGCAAGTTGCGCGTGATGTTCTTGTGGAAGTCGTTGAGCGTAATGCCCTTGCCGTCCACATCCTCAAACAGATATTCCATGTTGCCGGGCAATTCGACCGCGATTTCCTCGCCGTGAATGATGCCGACCATAGCGCCAACGCTTGTCGCCAGAACCTCGGGGAACTGAGCGCGCATCTTGTATGCCGCATATGCCGCGATGCCGTTGTCTGGGTGCGTCGTGTAGCCAGACGGCATGGGCAGGTATGTGGTGCCGCGTTGCTTTACGTCGCCCTCGCCTTGATAAGCGTCATAGCACAGCCGCCAATCGTCAAGAACTTGGCGCGTGATTTGTGGATGCAGCGAATTAACGGCCATTTAATACAATCCTTTGACCGTTGTGGTTGTGGTTTTTGGTTGGCGCTTGTTTGCTAAGAAGTTGAAAGCCTGCGCTGTGCTGTCTGCGTCGTCATCATGCCCGGTTTCGGGCGGGAAGTTCTCCAACTCAGAAAACCACCTATCATTCCACTTGCCGCGCAAGACAAACACGTTGCCTGCCTCGGATTGTGCGGAGAATCCCGAAAACCTTGTTACCTTGTCGCCCGTCACAGTGGCAAAGCGGCAATTATAGCCAGTCAACAGCTTGCTGTAGGTCGCCACTTGCGCCTTACCAGATTGGCCGGGGTCTTGCGGCATATCAATCGCCACGTCTTTTCCGTCTTGATCTGCGGTGCCTTTTACAAGGCGCTCCACGTCCATCGGCCCCTTGCGGTCATAAACGTGATCTAGGACGAAGTACCGCCCATCTGGCGTAACGCCCATCTTTGTGCCGCACGTCCAGTCTGGATCATTGCTTTCAATCTTTGGCGTCCCTGCCAAGTCCCATCCCCGCACAATGCGCATATCAGACGGAACAGCATCAACGATCTGCGTCCAATGGCGCTGGAAGTATAGGCCCGCCGCTGGTCTGATTTTCCAGTTTCCGCCTAACAGACGCTCACGCTCAACCGTTGGCAACGCCAGCAATGACGCCATGTAGCTTGGGTCGGCAGCCATCAGCGCCTTGTTGTCTGTTAGGCTGGCCGAGACGAACGTGACTGACTTTGCCGGAATTGGCTGAGGGTCGTCGTTTTCATCCGGCATTGTGTATTGCGTCAAATCATCAGGGCCATTGCCCCATATGATCGTATCGCCGACCCGAACGAACCAACGGAGAACACCGGACCTCTCAGGAATGGCAAGGCCCGTTTCTTGGTCAATCCACCATGATATGAACGATGCAACCCAACTATCTGCGTCGGGGTTGCACGTTGCCCTGATATACGGCTTCACACCACACATCGAACGGTTGCGCGAAAGCATATACCAGAATTGCGTTTCACTAAAATGCGTAAGCTCATCAAAACAGATCAGCGGGATCTGCGAGCCTTGCCAGTTGAACCTCGTCTTGTCGTGCTCCAGATGCGCAAAAGATATGTTAGCGCCGGAAGGAAAGGCCCATGTGGCGTTATGCTCTTTTGGGTCGGCAGCGATGAGCGGGTATAGCTTCGCGCTCTCGTCCCACAAGCCGCCTTCGTTTTTGACCTGCACCATAGAGCGGCGAAAGAATACCGCACCAAAATCTTTGTTTGCAACGTGTCGCAACGGCTCCAGCAGCAAGGCCCATGTCTTGCCGCCTCCTGCGCTGCCCCCGTAAATGGCTATGTCTGCACCGCTGGCTAAGAACCGCTCTTGCGGCCCCTCCTGCGGCTTAATTGTCGTTACTGCGGCCATTGTCTGGAAGCTGATAGACCGTGACAGGCGGTGTCATGCTGCCGTCCTCGGAAACATGGTTAAGGTTATTTGTCTCACGCCATCCGCCCCGCGTCTTGAGCCAGAATATCGCCGCCGTGACTGCCGACGATCCATCACCAAGCGCCTTGTTGTAGAGCGACTGCGCCACCCGGCTGTTGGCCTTCGCCGTGGCCGTGTCCAGTTCCTCGCGGTAGTGCTTTTGCAGCGTGCTGCGCTCGATGCCGATCACCTTGGAAATGTCCATCTGCGGAACGCCATACGCGCTCATGCTTTCGACCATTTTGCGCTGTGCATCTGTCGGCTTGTGGGCTGGCCTGCCGCCTTTGCTTTTGGTCATGCCGCCACCCGCTCGCCTTGCAACTCTGAGTATGTCTGGCCTGTGGCTTCAAGCGTGGCGGATTGGCCTGTGAACGCTTCCCAGCGCGTGATGATTACATCGCAGTATTTAGGGTCCAGTTCCATCATGCGGCAATCGCGGCCCGTCTTTTCGCAGGCGATGACTGTGGTCCCACTCCCCCCGAAAAGGTCCATCACCATACCCCCGACATTTGAAGCATGACCAATGGCGTTTTCGACCAACTCAACAGGTTTCATTGTGGGGTGCAGTTTGCTTGAGGACGGGCGGGGGAAATCCCACACGTTTGTTAATTTCCTGTCGTTGATAAAAGACGATCCAGATCCGTTCCAACCAAACCAGCAAGGCTCATACTTATTCTGATATTTTCCCCGCCCGAGAACAAACCGGTCTTTGTTCCAAACAATCGTTGTCGAGCAGTGCATGGAGTTGTCTAGTTCGGTGAACATTACGCGGCCATCGGGTCCGGGCGGTCCAAAAACATACACGCATCCACTGCAAAAAGATGTAATCGACAAAGTAAATCCTGCGCAAAATGTCTGGAAGTCTTCGCGGGTCATGTTGTCGTTCTGAATCTCTCTAACAACATGTTTCGAAGATTTATTGTTGCCGTAATCAACGTTGTAAGGCGGATCGGTAAACACCACACATCAGCCTTCTGCCCATCCATCAGCTTATCTACCGCATCAATCGACGTGCTATCCCCACACATCAGCCGATGCCGCCCCAGCAGCCACACATCGCCCTCAACAGTGACAGGCACCTCCGGCGCGTCAGGCACAGCGTCCTCGTCGGTCAGCCCCTTGGTTTCCGTTGCCGTCAGCCCTGCCAACTCGCCAACATCAAAGCCCGTCAGCGTCAGGTCAAAATCCAGATCGCCCAACTCGGCCAATTCAATCTTGAGCGCGTCATCATCCCATCCCGCGTTGAGTGCCAGCTTGTTGTCCGCTATGATGTAGGCACGCTTTTGCGCTTCGCTCCAGCCCTCGGCAACCATGCAAGGCACATCGTCAATGCCCAGCTTTTGCGCCGCCAAGATCCGGCCATGCCCGGCAATCAATCCGCCGTCAGCCTCTATCAACACTGGCACCGTCCAGCCCCATTCCTTGATGGACGCGGCAATCTGCGACACCTGCACATCGCTGTGGGTTCTGCTGTTGCGCGCGTATGGAATCAGGTCTGCTACCCTGCGGCGCTCAACCTTATCGGCGGGCCACGGCTTTTCTAGTGCAGACTTACTCATGTTGATTCCTTTTCCCCGCGCCACCAATTCGCCGTGATAAAACGACCAGCCCTAGCGTTTACGCTTGCGCGCATTGGTAGCAATGACGGCTGCGGGGGTTCGCCGTGTGGAGAGGCTGGAAAGCAAAAACCGCCCAGCTTTCACTAGACGGATTAAGTTACCCGCGAAGGTATGCCTATGACGCCACCCTGTCAAGCGCCGATTTTAACGCGGGCAGATTGATAGGCCGCTCACCTGCCTGCCGCTCCACGTTCATCTTGATCGCCGCCACGGATACGCGCCCGATCTTGTCGCATAGGCCATACCATGCGGCGTAGACCTCTGGCCTGCCGTCGCTTTCGTCATGCGCCCCAACGCCACCGGCCAAACATGATCGGAACTCACTCACGCCAAGCTCCGACCGATACGCGGCCCATAGCTCTTGAAACGTTCGCGCCGATTGCTCTTGCGATGCCGTTAGCTGGCCCCGCTCGTACAGCCTGCCGATCATGTCCGAGGCCACATCGACCATCGGCTGCGACCGCTTGTCGGCACCTTGCGGCTTGATCCACTTGCCTAGCGCCATGCGTTCCGGCGTGGGTCGCGTGGTTTCTCGCGCGCTGGTTGCCATGGGCGCTGCCTCTGGTACGGTTGCCGCCTGCGGTGATTGCTGGACCTGTGCGGCCTTCTTTTTGCGCCGTGCTGCTGCCTTGCTGCTCATGTCGTTGTCCATCTGCGCCAGTGGTTATTCGTCATAGCCTGCGAAATATCGCGAGTTGAGATGTGCGATAGCCGATCCGAGTTGGTCACGCTGCCCGCCGTTTGCCTCCCATCCGTTGCTGAACCCATCGCCAAACGCGTAAGACGCGGCATACGCCAGCCCCTGAATTTCGCCGGACTTTGCGCGCTCTAGCAGGATCTCCAGCGTTTCGATGATTTCCGGCACTGGATGGCCCGCTGGCGTTGCCCCGTTGAGTGAATAGACGTTGTTGCTCATTTGAATAGCCTCTCTGCCTGCCGTTGCGGGGATTGCTGCGCCTCAAGCTCGTCTATGCGGCGCTGTCGCCAGTCGAGCATCCTTTGCTGGATCTCGCACCGCGCGGATAGCGCCTCTATCTCGCGGTCGCGGCGGGATGCTTCATGCCAA
>Ga0306898_1000786_pt1 | contig 11285 bp, 19 predicted proteins | sample AntRauMFilla1564_FD_190424 | JGI IMG/M metagenome (GOLD analysis project Ga0306898, IMG submission 190424) | Saline lake microbial communities from Rauer Islands, Antarctica - Metagenome Filla 1 #564 (v2) (version 2) | ecosystem: Environmental > Aquatic > Non-marine Saline and Alkaline > Saline ...
TCGGTGCGTTTAGATTGGATAATGGCTTTAATGTTCTCTATTCCTTTTGCTTCGCCGTGCCAGAAGGCTTCTGCCTTGCTTTCAAACTGGTTAGCCCAAGCTTCATCTTGAATAGTTGGCACCTTGTCTACATCTACTTCGTAAACCTCCTCTTCAACCTCATCGAGGACTGCGGTGACGGTGGTGGCGATTAGGGTGTCTAGGTCGTCTAGGTAACATTTGCTATCTCTGCTATCAATAACAACATTTGTTGAGTGGTTTGGTAAGTCAAACAATTCAGGGTTTTTTGTTTTAAAACTTTCTCTACTTTCTTCCTGCAATCTTTTTAGTAGTGTCATATCAATCCATCTTTAGTTAGTTGTTTGGCGATGGTCGGGCTTACGTGATTTTTTTGGTTCATAAAGTGTTTTTTTGCTTATAATTAATTCCAAGTCTGATGTTTTTCTTGATAGAGTTGTAGGTGTCTTCACTCATTATAGCTATTTCGTGCGAGATGTCTTTCATGCACTTGCCACAAATGTAGTGACTTCTAGCTACTATGACTATATCTGAGTAGCATTTACAGTCCTCACGCTGTTTATTTATTGTTGTAAGGATTGCAACAGCTTCTTGTCTTTCAGCTTTATCCATACCTTATTTAATTAACTCCTTATAATGCCTCTCTGCGATTTGGGCGAGGTCTTTAGTATTCAAGCTAAGGTTTTCATTACAATAGTCGTCAAACTTCTCCTCCAACGTCTTCTCTGGTTGTACTAGGGTGTAGTCTTTGAGTTTGTCTAGGTCAATAAGCGATAGATAGGTTCGACATTTAACTACAGCAGTTCTGGTAAACATTTCGTATATTTCGTACTCCGTATCATCATCGTCCTTCACCACATCTCCGACTTTTAGGTTTTCAATCATACGCTCGCAAGGATTAACCCATAAAGTATCAACGTACATACGGCTATCATCGCTACAACGGCTACTAGGGTGCTGTGCCACGAGGTGTCTGGTTTCTTGATCATAATTATTTATTTCGTTTAGCTTCTCTAGCTTTGATCATAGCTTTCGCTTGCTCACTAGTAATTTCTTTTCGACCAAATCGAAGTATCTTAGCTGCTTCTTTTTTAGTAATCACTCGGCCACATTCACAAATTCCTTGTACTGGTATATCCACTTTCATATTATCGGTAGTTACGTACACTTTTAACTTCTTTTATTTGAGCGCCCGGAACCAACACACCGGCTTTTAAGGCATCCAAAAGCTTCTTTTCGTCTACCACTAGGTATTCAGCTGGTATCTTGCTTAAATCGACAATTTCTAACTTCTTAGTAGTGGTAAATGACACACTTCCAGCTACTGTTGCGACCTTTTCATCAGGGACTTCAATCATTTCGGCTTTTTTGCTAGCAGTTTCTGGCTTTAACTGACCTTTCATCATCTTTTCAGCGATTTTAGCCTGTTCAGCGGACGCTTCTGCCTCTGCCTTCATCTGATATTCAGCTACTTTGTCTCGCATGATTTGATAAGCCGCTTTAACAGCTTTCTTCATTGGAGCTACTTCAGTAGTGACTGCTTTTACTTTAGCCTTCCACTTTTCTGTCTTAACTTTTTCATAAGCTTCGATCATGTCTACACCTTTACCTAGTTTACTCATCAATTCTACGGCTGAACTCATAGAGTCAGTATCAGTAATTTGAAAAGCATTGGCCGCTTTAACTTCTGGACGGACTTCTTCTTTGTATTCTTCTAGTACTACGATTTTAGTTGTCATAAATTATGTTGTTTGTAGCTCTTTTAATAATTCGATAATGTCGTTTGCTATCTGCGCTCGGTCTTCTCCTTTTCCTGAATCGTCACCATTCCACTGGCCAGCTATATTTTCAAAGTGGGGTACAAAGTCAATTGGGTCTAAGTTCTCTATTGCTCGGCTTCTTAGTAGGTTTATCTTTATATCCTGCTCTTTAATGATTGCATCATTTATTATATCTAGTTGTGTCATAAGCTTAATCAATTGCTTCAAAATCTAGTAACCTCATTCCTTGCCACACCTCTTTCTCTTCACTGTAAGTCTGAGCGTAAGTTTCTGCATCTTGAAAGTTAGACTCATTTCCTTCGATAACAAATTCTCCTTTTCCTAGTGCTAGTACCATATCTAGATGGTTTAGCGGTGGTGCTTCAAGCAAGTCTTGTAAGCAGTAGTCGTAGTTCTGGTCGATAGTTGTATTCATGAGTTAAAGGGAGAGTGTCTTAGGTGTTGCTCTCTTACTTCTTATACTATCGTACGTACGATAGAAGTCAATAGTTTATCCACATCCTCCTTTTCCTTAATGATTACATACTTACCACCAGCACGCTCACACCTTCTTTTAAATAAGATCTGTTCCGGTGACATTCTGTCTTTACCAGCTTTTACTTCCAGTCCGATAAATTGGCCATCAATAATAGCTATCACATCCGGCACGCCTTTCATGCCATTATGCGCCCGATAACCACCATAGCCATTATTCATTTTAGTATCGTGAGTAGGTTGATTATTTTGCCTCCAGCATAAAATACCAGCGTTGGTTAGCTCTTTAATTAATAAGCTAGTGAGTTGATTAGTTTTCATGGTATTTTTCTATCTTTACCGTGTTTACACTTAGTGAGGTGAAAACCTCGGCAGGGTTTACATTTATAAATATATAATTTGATTTTATGAAACCTTTGCTGTCTATCTCTGTGGTGACGAGCTAATCTCAAGGTGGCATATTTGTTTTTTAGGCAGGGCATTTTTTATAGCGCTTTTTGGGTATGTAGGCTCGACCGGCCACCTCTGCTTTATATTTGTCTAGTTGTTCAGGATTTAAAAACAGATAAGAATAATCAGCATCAATACCTGAACCATCATTGGTGGAATCGGAAACTGGATAATTATCTTTAAGCCATTGTAGGTGACTAAAGGGCGTTACTTCTTTGACTACTTTAATTTTATAAACTACCGTACCTTTTTTAGTACGCTGATCGATGTGCTTATTCTTATGAATCAGCTCTAAAGCTCGGTCTAGAACTTTCATGTCTATACCATGCTTAACAGCTCTGGAATCAATCGCATCTAAGGACAGTTCACCTTCTTTGTCTATTTGCTTAACTAGCTTTTCAGCTAAACTTAATGCGTTTGTCTTCCATAATGTTGACATAGATATGTGATGATGTGCTTTCAGGGAGCCTCCTCCAGCGAGGTCTTACGTAACTTGGAAGAATGACTGCGACTCCCTGGGAACACACCATCTGATGCTGTGCTTTCGCCTGTAGGTAATATCTAATGATTGAGTCTAAAACCCTACAGGCGGGAACACAGCATCTACTCTACAATTACTCCACAATTACTCTACAATCGTGTGCAGTATAGAGGAGGCCAGACGGCAATTAAGCTAGCTCCCCCTCTGTGCTACACACTATCTACACATTAGTGTGTTCAGATTTTACTTACTCAATTCTTCTTTGTCTCGAACTGCGTTTAGATCTTCGTTGTCCGGCAATTCTCCAAGGTGTTGCCCTAGCCACATCTTAGCTTCTTGTAGCTTGGTAACAGATATAGAGCATGAGCGGGTTGCTCCCTTTTTTGAGAGAATATCAATCACAGCTTGTAGTTGCGCTCGGATTTCTTTTGTCTCTGTCGTCAGAAGTGCGTTTTCTTTCATATATTTTATATTATTTTAATAAGTCCTCTATACATTAAGGACTAAGGTGAGGGGTTGAGGCGAGCAGTACCTACTTAGTTTTGTATCTAAGGATGCAGTATCAATTTTATTAGCCATGTCGTGATTAATCCCTGAGGCCGCAGACGAACCGCCACTCAAACCCTCGCTTTAATTCTCAATGTACTGTGATGATGGGCTTAGGCCCCGCTATAGGGACTCGAACCCTACTAAGTAACAGCGAATTACAACGGCAACTTACTTATTTAGGAGCTACCTAATTAAGCTATGTTACAGAAACCAAAAGGTTTCTCTTCACCTGAAAGCGGGGCCTAAACCAATCATCTTGTACTGTGTAAGGGGCAGGAAACAGGAAGTTGGAATCGAACCAACAGTGGAAATTGTGTAACAACACTTTATTGCAAGTCAGTTGTTCCTACAGTGCCTTTTAAGTTCGCCATTATCGAGTACCCTGTCGAGTATTTATTCTCGTAAACATGCTAACACCTGAATTGAAACCAATTTTTATTCCAAGCCGTACATACCCTATTCAATTCGGGTACTAGCTTTTGCTTTACCGCAGCATTTCTGCCGACGCTTTCACTATTCCTGTCTTCTACCTCCTACACATAAGCATGTCTGTTGACATACTATCGCCATAGTACAGCAAGGTTAAGAATCCTACACTGTCTTTCTATGGCGGCAGTATACCAACTGCCGGACTATTAAAAGTCTTCGTCTGCGTCACTGGTGTTCTTGGGTGCTTCGATCGCTACTTGTGCATTAGCAGCTTCTACCGCTGGAGCCGCTACTTCAGCATTTTCAGCTCGCTTAGCCGCATAATATTCTTTCTCTTCGTCAATCGCTTCTCTAAGTTCTTTTAGAATACCTAGATTAGTTACTGCTTCTTCTGCAGTTAAATCTCTAGATGAGGCAAATAACATGCAGTTCCACTTGTTAGTACCTTTTTCTCGCTTCTCTGAAGTGAACTCGGTCACTGTTCGCTCTACTAAAGTTTCTTTAGCGTACTCTCGGTAAGAATACATAGATGAGCCTCTTAGAGTTAGCTCTAGCATTTCGCCATCAAGGACAATGTATAGAACCTTTGCATCTTCTAGAAGTGAGCCTTTTCGCTCTTTCTTTTCTCCTGTCTTGTGATCGGTGTACTCTCTAGTAGTTGGGTACAACGCTTTAAGTTCAGCTGGTGTACCGGCCGCTACAAATTCTCCAGCTTTGAATAGAGGAATAATTTCAGTCGGCTCATCATACATTGGCGTGGTGTAAAACTCTTCTAAATCACCATCAAACATCTGTAGTCGCTTTCTAACGTGGATAATGTGGCCCTCCATCTTCATGCCAATTTTATCGTGCGACCAATCAGCCTTTTTGTCTTCTAGGTCTGGTCGGTCTACGAAGAAAGTACCAGCTTTAGTTACTACTGTTTGTTCTGGCTCATCATCTTCATCAAGTACTGGCTTGCCTTTCTTATCAAGCTTGTCTCCAATAATATCTTGAGATTTGAATACTATTTTTGGTTGAGGTGTACGGTTGTACGAATCAGCCTGTGGAAACATTGCTGATAATGCGTCTAAAGCTTCTTGTGAAGCTACTTCTGGTTTCTTGGACATATAACTTTTGATTTTAACTATAAATTTATTAACTTTCTGATGTATCTAAACATTCAGATTAGTGCCTATAAGAGTAGTCGCAAAACATATTATAGGCACTGTCTGGTGTCAAAATCTCTCACCTCTTTAATCTTACTTTATCGTACGTTAATCATCAACTGGGGACAACGGTTTTTTTCTAGGATTTCCTTTATCACCAACTCTAAGTGGTGGTGGTCTACGGTCTGGGATTTTAAAGCAACCGGGTGGTAAGGTGCGGTGCATGTCGATTAACCTTTTATGCTCCGCTTGAAACTTAAGCCTCATCTTAGATTCTGTAGTAAGCATCTGATCTAAAGAATCAATACCAGCTCCAGCTCGATCATACATTCCTAGTAAGGCACAATAGGCTTGATACAGCCTTTTATACTGACCTTCAGTCGGATGTATACCAGCTGGAATTTTAAAATCTGTATCAGGTTGTGGGTATTCTTTATACATATTTACCGCTGATTAGCATAATTAATACCCCTAACTCTTTCCCTTCCAGCTTGAAGTGGTGCCATTCACCGTCCCAATTGTAAACATCAATTCCTTCTACCTTCCAGCCACTAGACATCATCATAAAGGCATAAAAAGCTAATTGAACAAAGTTCTTTGATAGTTTTGTAGGCTTCATAAAATGAAATGGGCTAGCAAGCTTTTTCTTTTCTTCTTGAATATTTGCCGTGATTTTATAATCTCTGATCCGGCAAATCTTTTTAACTGGGTCAATGATTAGTAAATCATCAACTTGGCCACAAATTCTCTTTTTCTTATGAGAAATTAGAACTTCCTGCCTAGTGTCACCGTCTACCCTAATTAATTCTAAGTCTTTAATCACCTCTTTTAAGAATGGGTGGTTTGGCATAGCGGCGTTACCAGCTTTTATTTTAGCTCCGATATGTTTGTACTTAAAATAATGTTCAAATACATTATGTAGGGCAGTACCAAAACCTGAAGCTATTCTGCCTCCACTTTCCCACAAATCTACGATCTCACTTTGAGGAACCCCACACTTTTCACTAACATGGTAAGCCATCTCAATAGACTTAAATTCATCTTCTAAATCAGCAACAAAGCTACTGGCTGAAAAGAATTGCTCATTTTTATAGTGGTAAGTGTGTTCGATGGGGTCAAAGTCTATTCCTATTTTTTCGTTAAATGAATGTAGTACTGTCATGTCTACATTCTACCTCGACCACCTAGTTTTTGGTATTGGGGATAACGTAGGGACATTTGGTACACTTTAAATAGCGTGGATCAAAGGTCTTAACCATGTTGTGATTGCCGGCTTTGCATTTAGGAACCATAACTACATTCCTAATCTAATAAACTCTCGATCCATTTCCTTCACCTTTTCTGATACTGATAGAAAACCAGCCGTTAATCGCCCTTGGAAATGTACACCTTCTAGTTTTCTAACTCTTGATACGGCCACATAAGCCTGCCCACAGGCAAATACCTTAGATACGTCAATCACAGCTGAATCTAAAGTCATTCCTTGAGACTTATGAATGGTTATCGCCCAAGCTAGTTTTAAAGGTATTTGTAAAATAGTTGCAATGGTCTTTTGATACTTACCGTAACCTTCAGACAATTCCCACTCAACCACTGGGACATCAACTATTTTATCTCTACCCTGAAGCTTAACTTTTACCACAGCGTCTAGCATCTCGACCACCTCGCCCTGAGTACCATTAACCCACTGTTGATTTTCAGAATCGTTTTTAGTAAACAAAACTGGAGCGCCTACTTTTAGTTTTAGGGTCTGAGGCGATAGGCAGTTCTTTATAAGACCGGCAATAGCATTTTCATTACCATAGCTAGACATATAATAAGTTTCTAAATCACCATCAAGCCTCGCTAGCTTTTCATTGTTAATTTTATCGACACTAGCGTTGTGAGTATCAAGCCTGATAGCATTAATGCTAGAAGCATCTTCTACTACTCTTTCTCTAATTATCTTCTTTTGAGCCTCATCCAACTTACCTGCCCTAATTCCGGTGAGAATATCGTTGAAGACTTTATCGTCTTGCCGGTGCTGTTCATGTAGATAGCATACGGCCATATCGTCTAAGTTAAATACATCAGACTCAAAAGCAAAATCGCCCTTAACTGGTGGTAGCTGGTAAAAATCACCGACCATAATAACTTTCATGCCTCCAAATACTTTAGGGTTATTCCTAGAGGCTCTAGCTATTTCATCAAAAGCTTCGAGTAATGAGGCACTAACCATTGATATTTCATCAATAATAAGAACATCAGTAGCTGTCATTCTTTTTCGTACCCAAGACTTACCGACAATCTCTTCTATATCTTCGTGAGTTAACTTCTTATCATCTCGTACACCAACAAATGAATGTAGGGTGCTTCCTTTTACGTGGATGGCCGCAATTCCAGTTGAAGCGGTGACGGTCGGTACTATACCGTTATCAAGGCACCAGCCAATATATTTATTAATTAAAAATGTCTTACCAGCACCGGGTTGTCCGGTTAGAAATACGTTGTCTGGTCCTTTTAATATTTCTAGGGCTTTATCTTGTGTCATAAGCGATCTGCAAAGTTACTATCTGAATAATCTTCCGTCACTTCTTCTCGGTCTAGGTTGTTTAATTCTGCATCACGCTCTTCTTGCGCTAGGGGTGACTCATTATGGAACCCAGACTTTTTCTTAGGGTCGAATAATGGCTTGGGTTCTTTGAAGTCTAGGAGTCCCATGTTTATCTAATTAACTCTCTTACTGCTGTTAAAAAATCTACCTTATCTGCCTTCATCTTATACGCTATTGCATCACCGTGTTCGTTACATGCTCCAAAGCAACTCCAGCGCTCGCCTTCTCCTTTGTTTGGATGTATGCAAAAGCTGGCGCTCTTCTCTTGATGGAATGGACAATGGCCAAACCTTCTACCACTTTCCGGACCCATTAATCGCCCTCCATACATCTGATCTATAGGAAACTGTCGAGCCCTCTCTACATCATCTTCTGTAATTTGCCCAGCTCGCTGTTGGATGCTACGTGGTTGCAGTCGGCTGTTGATCCGCTCCAGGGCTATCTTCCTTTTATGTATCAGCTGTTCTACCTCTAGCGTATACAATTCTGCCCACAGCTCATTCTGTAGCTCCCCTTCTACTGTAGGCGGTGGCACTACCAGCTCCAAGTCTGCTGACATATTATCAATTAGCGCTGCCCTTATGTCGGGTAGGTTATCTGAGAATACATCTAGGGCTTCGTGAAGTGATAGTGTTTCCATTTTATTTAGCTAATCCAATAGCGTTGTAAAACTTTCTTAGATAAGTCTGTAGACTGTCTCCTGATTTTTTACTAGCGGTGGTTCTTGCTCTTCGTAAAGCTATTTTAGATTGTGCGGTTATTTCTGCAGCACGTATCTTTTTAAATGAACGTCTGTAGTGTCGGTTTCCTTCTGGATGCGTTTCATTAATCTGTGGGTAATTTGGGTTAGCTTTTCTTTTTTGTGACCGGCTCATTTTTGGTACGTACGTCATATTTATTTACTCAAATTAGTGAATCCTCCTGGTAATAATCGTTCGTATACTAATACTTTTCCCTCTGCTTCAGTCCAGCCGTGGTTTGCTTCAGCTAAGTCGCTTTTCAATGTTTTTATTTTAGCGAGTGCTGCGGTTAGTTCTGTTTGTAGTTTGTCACCTCTATCTGTTTCAGATCGCTTTATTTCCATTTCTTCACATTCTGGGTTTTCTACTGAGCCAGATTTACTATCTCCTAATGTTCCTCCAGTAGCTCCTATTTCTGTACTTAATACTCTTCTAAGATAGGCTTCAACTTTTTCTGCGTCTCCTTCTTGACCTGAGATAGCATGTAAAACATCCCTACAAGTCACCCAAGCTACCAAGCATGGACCCCGTCTAAAATCTATATCATCATCATCAAACACAGTCGCTTGAAATCCTTCTAACTTAAATTTTCCACTTTCAATTAATTCTCTTACCGACTTGTTTGTTACTCCTGGTATTTTCATATATCTATTTCTTAACCCACTTTGTTTTATAATCTGCTGGCTTCCGTTCTATTATGCTCTGGATAGTGCTCTTGGGCATATCATTAAAGATACGTGCTATTTGTGCCATCGAGTATCCTTGTGTCTCGGGGTCTGATAGCGCCCATATCATTTCTTCTCGCTTCTCTGCTAGGTATGGTTCTAGTCTAACTGGCATTTTGTATTGTTATTCTGATACCCCAATATCTTAACATACTTTTCGTATGAGTTATCCACAGTTTTCATATACGATGTTATGCTACACTACAAACTATATGTCACAAAATAAATTAAACGAGAAGTTAGCATCAATGGGAGCAGGGCAGATAAAAGACATCCAAGCGCACCCAGAACGTACTGACTACTTGGATTATTTATTAAATGGTGATAAAGCTGATGAAAATCGCGCTACTAAACTGAAATACTTGGCTAATGAATACATGCAGACGTTTCATAAGCACGTACATACAATTTATCCATATATGTTGTATGAGAAGACTAATGATAAAACCTACTGGAACTATAATGATGACACTGGCGTGTATGATGAATTGTCATTTCCTGAAGTGCGTAGTCTTATTATAAAACTACTTATGAATGAAGGTTTTATACCTAAAGCCAATGAGTCTTTTGCTAAGAGTACATTAAATAAATGGCGCTCGGCTTACCCCAAAGCTGGTAAAAGCTATGATGAATTTGATACTCAAGAAGGCTGGTTTCATGCTAAGAACGGCTGGCTGGAACTTAGTACATTAAATTTTACAGATCATACTCCTGACAAAATCAGTAGAATGGTTAGCGCTGTTGCATATGATAAAGAAGCTACCTGCCCATTATATGACGACTTTTTAGATGTGCAGTCACAAATGCCAGAAGATCAAGTAAGGGTTATAAAACAATATAGTGGTTACGTATTAACTGATTCTATTGAAGCTGAGCAAATGCTTATTTTTGAAGGTAGACCGGGAAGTGGTAAGTCAATGATTCCGGAAGTGTGGATGAAGGTACTTGGTAAAAAGGCAGTTTCTACTACTTTAGGAAGGGTGGGTGGAGGTAGTGAGTTTAACGGCGATGAATTAGTAGATAGGACATTATGTTTTATTGACGAAGCTAATCCAAAGACTAAAGATATAAACGAGTCTTTTCAGAATTTAGTCACCCAGCAAACTATCAGAGTCGAGCGAAAAGGTATCCAGGATAAATCTTTTGTACCAAATAAGCTAAAGCTGGTCATGTGTCTTAATGAAATGCCGGACCATATGCCACCAGGTATGCACCGAAGGTATCGACATATATTATTTACCCGCTCATTTTCTGATGAAGGTATAAAAGATGGTCGGATACGAATTAATATTTTTGAGAATGAACTGTCTGGAGTATTGAATAGAATGGTAGAAGGGCTTAAGGATTATAAAAAAATGGGATTGACTGTAATAGAAAATGAAGAGTCGAGGAAACATGAGTATGATTTGGGAGCTGATGACTTTAGTGCTTTTCTAGATAACCACTTTGTACCAGTTAAGGATAGTGACGTTCGTTATACTTATGATGAACTTCGAGCAGCTTTTGTGGCTGAGTTTCCTAAGAGATACAATCAAGGTTTATCTATCCAAGCATTTAATAAAAAATTATTATCCAATAGACTGTCGGCTTTTTCTAAAATAGGAAAAGGTAGGAATAATTCAATCCGGGGATACACTGGTATTAAGCTCAGGGATGGACACAGTTTTTCTGCTTATTCACATGAAACTATTAAGATAGAAAACTCTCAAGATTGGTAGGAAAAAAGGAGTAAAAAAGCACTGTTTACACGGTGCTTTTTTTGTTGTTTAATGGTGACAACTTTTTTGTTAAAAGTTGTCACCGTACGTACGATACGTGTTTTACTACATATAATATATGTGGTCTAATGCTAAAAAAGGTGACAACTTTGGCCAAAAGGTGACAAAAGGTGACAACT
>Ga0306898_1000787_pt1 | contig 11274 bp, 10 predicted proteins | sample AntRauMFilla1564_FD_190424 | JGI IMG/M metagenome (GOLD analysis project Ga0306898, IMG submission 190424) | Saline lake microbial communities from Rauer Islands, Antarctica - Metagenome Filla 1 #564 (v2) (version 2) | ecosystem: Environmental > Aquatic > Non-marine Saline and Alkaline > Saline ...
CGACACGAATCACCTGCGCGAGGCCGTGGCCCGCCACCACCGTTGAACCCGACATGAGCTCGCGCCCGAGTGACGCGGCGACGGGGTCGGCCTCGCCGGTCAGCAAAGATTCGTCAATGTCGAGGCCGTGCGCTTCGAGCACCCTGGCGTCGGCAGTGACCTGGTCGCCGGCTGAAAGGACCAGGATGTCGTCGATGACGACCTCGCCGACACGAATCTCGAGAACCTCACCGACGCCTGGCTCAACCTCACGCAAGACCCGCGCCCGGGGTGCGTTCAACACCGCGAGACGGCTGAGTGTCAGCTTCGCCCGAAACTCTTGCGCGACTCCGATGACGACATTGGCGATGACGAAGAAGCCGAACAGCGCGTCTTGCCAGAAGCCCAAGACGAGCAGCAGCGCGAAACTGCCACCCACGATGAAGTTGAACAGCGTGAACAGGTTGGCGTGCAAAATGCGCCACAGCGAGCGACCAGTGTTGGTCGGCATGACGTTGGTCTGGCCCAACTTAGTGCGCTGCGCAACAGCCTCAAGCCCCAGCCCCTGCCCTTGACCAAATGAAGGAACATTCGGGCCCGCTCCCCATGTATTGGCGCGACCGACCGGCTCTGGATCCATGGGTTCCTTCATTTGGTCAAAGTCACGGTCACAGGGGGGCACGGGCGAGAGCTGGTCGGGGTCGGGGGCGCGGAGGGCGAGCCGGGGCTCAGGCGGAGGCTCCGCCGACGAGCGGGCCGAAGCGGGCTGGCAGTGTGCCCCGATGCGCGTGGGTCAGTTCGGCGTGAGTGAGCGTGAAACGGTCTTGAATGTCGAGACCGTCTACCTCGCCGTCGCTGACCCCGATGCGCAACACCTGCACGTCGCGCCCTTCGCACAGACCCCGAAACTTGACGTCGTCTTCGCGGGCCACAGACACGAGCACGCGGGCGGTGGATTCGGAGAGCAGCGCGGCCAGGGCATCCACCCCGTCACGTTCCATGAGTTCGGTGATCCAGACGCGCGCACCCACGCCGAAGCGCAGCACGCTCTCGGCGAGCGTCGTCAGTAAGCCGCCGTCAGAGAGGTCGTGTGCCGATGTGACCAGCGCCTCTTCAGCGGCGGCAGCCATGAGCCCTGCGAGGTTTTTTTCCGCAGGCAGATCTACCCGCGGAGGGCGCCCACCCAGGTGCTCATGCACGACCCCAGCCCACACTGAGCCGTCGAGTTCGTCACGTGTGACGCCCAGCAGGTAGAGGTTTTCACCCTCGTCTTGCCACCCAGACGGCAGGCGACGGTCTACGTGGTCGATGACACCCATAACGGCGACGACCGGAGTGGGATGAATGGGAACATCACCGGTCTGGTTGTAGAACGACACATTGCCGCCGGTCACCGGGATGCCGAGCTCAAGGCACCCGTCGGCAAGACCCTCGACGGCTTGGGCGAACTGCCACATCACTTCAGGGTTCTCAGGGCTACCAAAGTTGAGGCAGTCTGAGACAGCTCGGGGGCTGGCGCCAGTCACCGCAACGTTGCGGTACGCCTCGGCAAGCGCCAGTTGGGCGCCCGCATAGGGGTCAAGCTGGCAGTAACGGCCGTTGGCGTCAGTCGATAGCGCCACTCCGAGCCCGCTGACCTCGTCGATGCGAATCATGCCGCTGTCGTCGGGGGTGGCCAGAGCGGTGTTGCCCATGACGAAGTAGTCGTACTGGTTGGTGATCCAACTGGTGTCGGCGAGGTTCGGCGAGCCGAGCACGCGCAACGCTTGCGCGCGCAGTTCTGCATCGTCGGCGGGGCGGGGCAGGGCGCTCGCCGAGTCGGCTTGCAGGGCATCGAGCCACGCGGGCCGCTGCATGGGGCGGTGATATACCGGCCCGTCGATGGCGACCGTGGTCGGATCGACGTCGACGATTGTTTCGCCGCGCCAGTGAATGATCAGTCGGCCCGTGTCGGTGACTTCGCCCAGCACGCTGGTCTCGACGTCCCATTTCGCCGTCACTGCGAGAAAAGCTTCCAGCTTGCCCGGCTCTACGATCGCCATCATGCGCTCTTGGCTTTCGCTCATCAGAATTTCTTCAGCCGTCAGCGTCGGATCGCGCAGCAGCACGGCATCGAGATCGATGACCATGCCGCCGTCACCGTTGCTCGCGAGCTCACTCGTCGCGCACGAGATACCGGCAGCGCCCAGGTCTTGAATGCCCTCAACTAGCTTGCCCTGAAACAGTTCAAGGCAGCACTCGATGAGCACTTTCTCGGCAAACGGGTCACCCACTTGCACGGCTGGCCGTTTCGTTGGGCCGCCTTCGCTGAATGAATCGCTGGCGAGAATGGATGCTCCGCCGATGCCGTCGCCGCCCGTGCGCGCCCCGAACAGCACAACTTTGTTGCCCACGCCTCGGGCGTTGGCGAGGTGCAGGTCTTCGTGTCGAAGAGCGCCGACGGCGAGTGCGTTGACCAGCGGATTCGCTTGGTACACCGCGTCGAAGTAGGTCTCGCCGCCAATGTTGGGCAGGCCCAAGCAGTTGCCGTAATGGCTAATGCCGCTGACGACGCCGGGCACAACGCGAGCCGTGTCGGGGTGATCGATGGCGCCGAAGCGCAGGGCATCCATCACCGCAACCGGCCGGGCGCCCATCGAAATAATGTCACGCACAATGCCGCCGATGCCTGTCGCTGCACCCTGAAAAGGTTCAATGTAGCTGGGGTGATTGTGGCTCTCGATCTTGAAGGTGACCGCCCAGCCTTCGCCGATGTCGACCACTCCGGCGTTCTCGCCCATACCGACCATGAGATGCTCGCGCATCTCGTCGCTGACTTTCTCGCCAAACTGCTTCAAGTGCACCTTCGATGACTTGTATGAGCAGTGTTCGCTCCACATCACCGAGTACATCGCGAGCTCACCGCTCGTCGGGCGCCGGCCAAGCAGAGCCTTAATCGCCTCATACTCGTCAGGTTTCAGCCCCAGCGCTTCGAAGGGTTGCACCCTCTCAGGTGTGGCGGCGGCATTCGCCACAGTGTCAGGGGCCGGGATCGTCGCGGGGCTCGTCACACCCCACATCTTACCGGCGGCTTAGGCTGGGGCCATCGTCTGTGAAACCCGAAGGAGAGCCCGGTGAACGCGAAATTTGTGTGGATGTATGCCGTCATCGGGGTGCTCGTATTTCTTGGCGCGATGTTTTTGAGCCTCGCGCTGAGCGACTGAGCGACTGAGCGACTGAACAGTTGACGTCCGCGTTTATGCTTTCGGTACGGGCGGGCCAAGAATCAGCAGCACTGCATACAACACCACGACCGCGAGCAGAACGAGGCTGGCGAGTAGGTACGGATGGTTCAGCATCCAGCGCACCAAGCGGTCAAACCAGCGCTGATCGCGTGGGTCATCGGTGGCCTCGCGCCGCCAGTCACCCTCAAGTTTGCCGGTGCGCTGCACCCAGCGCTCGAACGGAATCGTCGCGTACGGAATCACTGCGGTGACCACGGCGAACGCGCCGAGCCCGACACTCCACCGCTGGTTGATGGCGGTGAGAATGGCCGTTGCGCCGTAGGCCAGAAAGACGAAACCGTGCACGCTGCCGCCAATAGTGACTCCGAGTGCGATGTCAGTAGTCGCGCGAATGATGAGGCCACTGATCAGCAGAGTCCAGGTGATTGCCTCAGCGATGGCGAGAATGCGATACAGCTTTTTCGGTGTGAGGCGACGCGCAGAGCCGGATGCGGGGGGCGATGCGAGTGCGGGAGAGTTGGCGCTCATGCAGTTAGCCCAGCACCTTCTGCTTCACCATGGTCGGCTTGAACATGCTCAGCTTCACCACGTTCTACTTCAGCACGCTCTGCTGCAGTACCGACGTGAAAAAAGTCAGCCCATCGACGCCCGAGCGCATGGCATCGCTCGTGTCGGGGCCAAAGCCCGGCTCGACGGCGTGTTCGGGGTGCGGCATGAGGCCGACGACGTTTCCGCGCTCGTTGCGCAGGCCCGCAATGTCGCGCAGAGACCCGTTCGGGTTCACATCGAGGTAGCGAAAAGCAACCAAGCCTTCACCCTCAAGCCGGTCAAGGGTCTCGTCATCGGCGATGAAGCCGCCCTCACCGTTTTTGAGCGGGATTGTGATTTCTTGGCCCTGCTCAAACCCGCTGGTGAAGACACTGTCAGTGCTTTCAACCCGCAAGCGCTGATTGCGGCGGATAAAGCTGCCGTGGTCATTGCGAATCAGCCCGCCGGGCAACAACTGCGCCTCGACCAAAATTTGGAATCCGTTACAGATGCCCAACACCGGCACGCCGTTATTCGCCGCATCAATCACCTCAGCCATGATCGGCGAGCGGGCCGCGATTGCGCCGCAGCGTAAGTAGTCGCCGTAGCTGAAACCGCCCGGCAACACAATGGCCTCAACGCCGTCGAGATCGTGAGTGCCGTGCCACAGGGCGACCGGTTCACCGCCGGCCAGGCGGATCGCACGCATCGCGTCACGGTCATCGAGCGAACCCGGAAAAGTGACAACGCCAATGCGCACTATCTGGTCTCTCCGGCCACACCGTTACTGCGAACGCCGGTGCCGCTGCCGTTGTCGCCGGTGCCGCTGACGTGCACGCTGACCACGTCTTCGATGACGCCGTTGCTCAGCATGTCGGCGGCCAGCTGTTGCACGCTTGCTAGCAGCTCTGCGTCAACCTCGCCACTGACGTGCAACTCGAAACGCTTACCGATGCGCACATCGCCGATGGCGGAGTGGCCCAGGCGATGCAGGGCGGCGGCCACTGCCTTGCCAGCCGGATCAAGCAGTTCGGCCTTAGGCATGACCTCGACGACGATGGTGGGCACGAGAGAACTCCCTGCAGATGAGCCGGCGGGTGGGCGAGATCAGTCTACCGAGACCCTCGCGCGCGACCGTGCCGAGGGCCGCAGCCGGGGTCGGGCCGGTGTTCGGCGGGGAACACTAGTTGCCGATCGATGCGCGGCGCATACCCTGGAAGCGCCTTTCGCCTACAGCTGACCCGAGCGCCGCCTCCCCAGGCACACATTGACCCGACGCAGAACGGAGCCGCGCATCGTGATAAACCTTGCAGAATTTGACTGGACCAGCTGGAGCGGGCTGGCGATTTCTGTCGCCATTGCGCTGGTGCTGGTACTGGTCATTGTTTCGATCATGTCGCTTCTCGTGCGCTTCAGTGCCCGCCGGTGGCCGGGAATTTACACAAGAATCGGTTCTACGCGACGGCGGCTACGTCTGCTGTTGGCCCTCATTGCCACGTGGGTTGCGGTTAGCCTCACCCTGCCCGTCGAGAGCGCCCGGCCGGCCATCAATCAGCTCTACCTCATCGCAGTCATCACCGTGAGCGGATGGGTGGTGGTGGCCGTCATCGCCCTGCTGTTCGATCGGGTACTGCGGCATTACAGCGTTGACGCACCCGACAATCGGGTTGCTCGACGCATGCGCACGCAAATCGTCATCATCCGTCGGCTGGCAGTTGTGTTAGTCAGCATCGTTGTGGTGTCGGCCATTCTGTTGACATTTCCGGGCGCCCAGGCAGCGGGTGCGAGCCTGCTCGCATCAGCCGGGCTAGTGAGCGTGATTGCCGGCTTGGCCGCGCAGTCAAGCCTCGCTAACGTTTTCGCGGGCATTCAGCTGGCCTTCAGTGACGCGCTGAGGCTCGATGACGTGGTCATCGTGGAGGGTGAGTTTGGCCGGGTCGAAGAAATCACGCTGACCTACGTAGTGGTTGGCATCTGGGATAAACGACGCATGGTCTTACCCTCGACCTACTTCACGACCACGCCCTTTCAGAACTGGACGCGCACGTCGTCTGAGTTGCTCGGAACCGTCGAACTCGACGTCGACTGGGCTGTCAGCCCCGCAGCATTGCGCACACACCTACACACGATTCTCGCGCAGAGCGTGCTGTGGGACGGCGTTGCCTCTGGCGTTCAGATCACCGAAGCGACCGGGGGGCTGGTGCGCGCACGCATCATGGTGAGCGCCACAGATGCTGCCACCCTCTGGGATCTGCGGTGCGAGGTGCGCGAACGGCTCGTTGAGTGGGTGCACAGCCAAAGGCCGAGCATGTTGCCGCGCAGTCGCGTCATCAGCCAGCGGGATGGGGCACAGGCCGAGAAGGCGAGTTCGGGCGCTGAGGCCGACGCCGCTGAGGTTGACGCTGCTGAGGCCGACGCCGCAGCGGCCACCGCTACTGCGGCCGACTAGCCAGCGAGCAGGCGGTCGAAGCCGACTCCCCAGGCATCGTCGATGGCGAAGCCAGCCCAATCTTTATAGCCAATCGCGCTCGGATGAAACTCGTCGGTAGCGAAAAAACCCTCAGTATACGGCGGGGGAGGCGGCGACATGTGAGCCCGCGGGTGCGCGTCGACGAGCGTGCGGGCCACGCGTTCCAGCGCCTGAGAGTGGCGGTACAGACTGCGCCGCAGCGGGTCGGGTAGCAGTTGAAACCGAAAGAACGCGGGTAGTGACGACATCAGCAGTACCGCCGCGGGATGCGCCGCAAACGTTTCGCCGACGAGGCGACCAACATCGCGCCGAAACGCTCGAGCCGAGCGCATTCCCAGAGCGTCGTTGGCTCCGACTGAGAGAAACACCAGATCGGCAGGACCCTCGAGCGCGGGATGCATAAAGTGCCGCACGAGGTCGTGGGCAGTGGCCCCATTACGCCCCACCGCGCGCCACTCCACAGGTTGCCCCGTTCGCGCCGCCAACGCGCGGGCCAGTTGCCCACCCAACCCCAGGTCGGCATCGTCGACGCCGACACCTGCCGCCGTCGAGTCACCAATGACGAGCAGGTGCAGGGTGCGGCGGGATGCGCCGCAGCCGTCGCTGGTGCTGCTGAGGCCGCTGCGACCGCCGCTGCCGCTGCCGCCCGCCTCGACGCGGCCTGACCACGGCAGTGGAGCATCCGCAAGCCGGGGAGTATCTCGACGCAGTCGGCGCCCCTGCGTCAGCAGCACGGCCGCCTGCGCCACCGCGATGGCGCGGCTGAAACGCAGGCCGCGGGGTGGGCTGACCTCGGTCATGAACAGAGGCGGTCGATGAGTTCGCGGTAGCGCGCCGTCGTACGCTCAACAATTTCGGCGGGCAAAGGGGGTGGGCTTCCCGTGCGATCCCAGTGGGCGGCGAGCCAATCGCGCACGATCTGCTTATCGAAGCTGCTCACGCGGTCGGGGCCGTCGGCCTCGTACAGCGCAGAATCCCAGTAGCGCGAGCTGTCGCTCGTGAGCACCTCGTCGGCGAGAGTCAGCACGCCCGTGGCCGGGTCAGTGCCGAACTCGAACTTCGTGTCGGCCAGCAGCACCCCGCGTTTGGCGGCGATAGCGCTCGCCGTGGCGAAGATCGCGAGCGACGCATCCCGCAGCGCGGTTGCTGTCTCGGTGCCCACGAGCTCAACCGAACGCTCGAAGCTGATGTTTTCGTCGTGCTCGCCCAGCGGGGCCTTAAACGCCGGGGTGTACAGCGGCTCGGGTAGGCGGTCGCCGTCGCGCAGGCCCGCGGGCAACGCGATACCGCACACGGTGCCCGAGTCGCGATATTCAGCCCAACCTGATCCGGTCAGATACCCGCGCACCACGCACTCGATGGGGTGCATCTCGAGGCGCCGCACCAGCATTGCGCGGTCCGCGAACTCTGCCGGCACGGCGGGCAGCGCTGACGCTGACGCTGACGCTGACGCTGACGCTGACGACGCCGCCGCCGACTCTGCCGCTGCGTTGCCGACCTGATGGGGCACTGCCACGTGGTTGGGCACCGCCAGTTGTGCAAACCACCACCGCGTCAACTGGGTGAGCAGGGCGCCCTTGCCCGGAATCTCCGGCTCAAGCACGTGATCAAACGCACTTACTCGATCGCTGGCAACGACCAGCATGAGCGTCGGATGCTCCGCATGCTCAAACAGGTCACGCACCTTGCCCGAATAGACGTGCTGCCAGCCGAGCAGGGGTGCAGCGTCCGTAGAAAAAGTCATCGTGTTTGCCCTCTCACAGCACGCGCGAGGCGATGTCAGAGCGAAACTGGCCGCCCTCTAGGTTGACGTTGCCAAGGGCTTCATAGGCGCGAGCTCGCGCCTGGGCAAAAGTGGCGGCGGTGGCTACGACACTCAACACTCGCCCGCCGGTGGCAACGAACCCTTCATCAGTGCGGGCTGTGGCGGCGTGCGTGAGAGTAACGCCGGGCACCGCGGCCGCAGACTCGAGCCCCGTGATGAGTCGAGTGGGAGCCGAGGTGACGGGGTAACCCTCGCTGGCAAGCACCACGGCTACCGCGACGTCGTCGCTGAACTGTGCCGCGGAAACTCCCGCCAATCGCCCGGTGCTCGCCGCCATCAGCAGCTCACTGAGTGGGGTGATCAGCCGAGGCAACACCACCTGCGTCTCAGGGTCGCCGAAACGAGCATTGAATTCGATGACGCGGATGCCCACCTCGGTGACAATCAGACCGCAGTACAGCAAGCCCACGAACGGAGTTCCCTCGCGCTCAAGTTGCCGCACCGTCGGCTCGGCAACCGTGCGCACCACCTCATCGACGAAGCCCTCAGGCAGCCACGGCAGCGGCGAGTACGCGCCCATTCCCCCCGTGTTTGGCCCCAAGTCGCCGACGCCGAGACGCTTGTAATCTTGTGCCGGGCTGAGCGGAATCACATGGTGGCCGTCGCTCAACACGAACAGGCTGACCTCTTGGCCGGCCAGAAACTCTTCAATCAGCAGGCCGCCCTGCTGCAAGTAGTGTTTGGCGTGCGCGAGTGCGGCAACCCGATCGTCGGTGACGAGCACACCCTTACCGGCCGCGAGACCGTCAGCCTTCACCACGTAGGGGGCTCCGAAAGCGTCGAAGGCAGCTTCAGCCTCGGCAAGAGACTCGGCCCGCATCCCGCGGCCCGTCGGCACTCCCGCAGCAGCCATGATGCGCTTCGCGAACGCCTTCGAGCCTTCCAGTTGCGCAGCCGCCGCATCAGGGCCGAACACGGCAATGCCGCGGCGGCGCACAGCGTCGGCGACACCCGCGATCAGCGGAGCCTCAGGTCCAATGACCACTAACTCCACGCCGTGGTCAGCCGCGTAGTCAGCGACCACCTCACCTTGAGTCACATCGAGGGCCACAGTCGGAACCTCTAGAGCGATGCCAGCGTTGCCCGGAGCGGCCGTGATGTCGTGAGGCGCAGCATCCGCAGCACGGCTTTCGTTGACCAGTGCAGTGATGATGGCGTGCTCGCGCGCACCCGAACCGAGCACAAGAATTCTCACCGTCTCAGCCTAGCGAGCGCTCGCTCACGCCGGAGTTGCCGTCCGCTCCGCCCCGCACCGCCCGCACCGCCCGCCCGCGCGCCCGCGCGCCCGCCGCGCCCGCCGCACCGCTTTCGCGCGCTGTCGTCACAAAACGTCGACTCGCCTCGCAACGTCGACGATTTGTGACGACAGCGCGACGCGACGGCAGGGCGCGACAGCGGGGCGTAGCCTCGGGGCATGGGCCGCGCGCGTATTGATGACACCGCTGGCCGGGCCGCAGTGCGGGGTGTGCTCGCCGCGCAGACCGCCGGCTCTGAGCTTGGCGTCGACCGCCCCACCCTCGCACTGGCGACGCGTTACCTGCTGCAGGTGCTGGCCGAGGCGAGTCCTGGGCGCAGTGTGGAGGTGCGTGTCCCTCCGTTCGGAGCAGTGCAGGCCGTCGAGGGGTCGCGCCACACGCGCGGCACGCCCCCCAACGTGGTGGAACTCGATGCTGGCACGCTGATCGCGATCGCGACGGGCGCGACCAGATGGGCGGATGCGACAGCGGCGGGACGCGTGCAGGCTTCCGGCGCTCGGTCAGACCTTGCAGGCCTGTTTCCGTTGCAGTGGCAAGCGCCGATCCTCGGCTAGAGCACTGATCCTCGGCTAGAGCGCCGATCCCGCGCTAGGGCACCGATCTCCGGCTAAAGCGGCGGCACGGGCGGGGTTGTTCGGTCGTGTGCGTAGCGTGCATCCAGCGCTGTGCACCAGAATGGGCGCGTGAGCACGCCACCAAACCCCTCCCCGCGCCGCGCCCAGGTGCAGGTGCGCCGTGCCCCCAAAATTTCTGCCTTTCTGGTGGTGGGCGGTCTGTTCGGATTTTTGGCGACGCTAGTGGTGACGAGCCTGTTTCCGGCCGACCCGCTCGTGGGGTTCGTTGCCCTGCTCGGCTACTTTTCGCTGTTCGGCATCACGGCGGGAGTCTTGCTCGGCGCCATCGTTGGCATTGCGCTTGACCGCCGATCTCGTCGGCGAGCGCGCACAATCGACGCCGAACGCGAAGTCACCGAGCAGTTGCCTGCCGAGGGTCAACTCGAAGACTGAGCCGCGCCAAACGGTGAAAGACAAACGCCAAAAGACAAACGCCAGACGGCAAGTGACAAGCGGCGACGGCAGTCCGCTCATCTAGCTGAGCTGATTGTGCTCAACCCACTGCAGGTATTCCGGGCTGACCGTGCCCGTGACGTAGTCGCCGGTGAAGCAGCTCATGTCGAGTGACCGCACTGCGCTGCCTTCGATGATGGCTGCCTGCATGTCGCCTACCTCCTGGTAGATGAGGTGGTCACTGCCCAGTTCGGTGTTGATGTCAGGAATTTTGCGTCCGTGCGCGACGAGTTCGGTGCGGGTGGGCATGTTGATCCCGTACACGTGGGGGTAGCGCACCGGGGGTGCAGCTGAGGTGAAAGTCACGGTGTTTGCTCCGGCGGAGCGTGCCATTTCGATGATTTCTTTCGAGGTGGTGCCGCGCACGATTGAATCGTCAACGATGAGGATGTTCTTGCCGGCAAATTCGCTCGACATCGCGTTGAGCTTCTGCTTGACGCTTTTTTTGCGTTCCGCTTGCCCGGGCATGATGAAGGTGCGGCCCACGAAGCGGTTTTTGTAGAAGCCTTCGCGGTATTCGATGCCTAGCTTTTGCGCCACCTGCATTGCGGCTGGTCGTGACGATTCGGGTATCGGCATGACGACGTCAATGTCGCCGAAGGGTCGGTGCCGCGCGATGGTGTCGGCGAGCCGGTCGCCGAGGCGTAGGCGCGCTTCGTACACCGAGATGCCGTTCATGATCGAGTCGGGGCGTGCCAGATACACGTATTCAAACGAGCACGGCACGAGGCGCGGGTTCGCCGCACACTGACGCGCTTCCATCTCGCCCGAGCTGGAGATGAAGATTGCCTCACCGGGTGCTACGTCGCGCACCAGTTCGTAGCCAGCCGATTCAAGGACGAGCGATTCGCTGGCAACCACCCATTCGTCGCCGGTGAGCCCCGTAGTACGCCGACCCAACACGAGCGGGCGAATGCCGTAGGGG
>Ga0306898_1000788_pt1 | contig 11250 bp, 10 predicted proteins | sample AntRauMFilla1564_FD_190424 | JGI IMG/M metagenome (GOLD analysis project Ga0306898, IMG submission 190424) | Saline lake microbial communities from Rauer Islands, Antarctica - Metagenome Filla 1 #564 (v2) (version 2) | ecosystem: Environmental > Aquatic > Non-marine Saline and Alkaline > Saline ...
ACTGAGGAAGAGGATGAGTCTGAGATTCTTGAAGAGAGCCTGAAAGTGGCTGAAAGCATCCTCGATCAATGTGGCAATGCGAGGGTGCCAGAAATTATGCTGACCTGGCATTATCGAAGCGAGGACGAGTCTCTGATTGCCTTCTCAAACAAAGAGTATTACGAAGGAAAGCTAAGCACTTTTCCGACTCCAAGCCTGGATCACAGCAGCCGACGCCTGTCTCTAGAAGTTCTTCCGGGACAGTTCATACGAAGCGCCTCCGACGTTGACTCGCGAGGCAAGGGACAGCTCAGGACCAATCCAGTAGAGGCAACCGCAATTGTGAAAGATGTAGTCAGAAGACTGAATGACCCCAAACTCAAAAAAGAATCAATCGCAATCGTCACACTCAATGAGCAACAGAAGAACCTGGTCGAAGCCATGATGCTGCAAACAAAAGACGAGGCCCTTCAGGACGCCCTCGAAAACGGCATAAACGGTGAAGAGATCTTGGTGAAGCCTCTGGAAAAAGTGCAGGGTTCAGAGCGTGACGTGGTGCTGATTTCTGTTGCATTTAGCCCCAGAAAAGAGAGCCCGACTATCTTGCCTTTGAACTTTGGGCCGATCATGACCGAGGGTGGACATCGCAGACTGAACGTTGCTATCACTCGAGCCCGAAAAGAGGTGAAGGTTTTCAGCTCTTTTGAGCCAAAAATGCTCCTCGATCGAGACCCCACCTCAAGGGGATTGGGTGACTTGGGAAAATTTCTATCAATGGCAAAAGCCACCACGGCAGAAGCGATCGAGAAGATCGCGACAAGGGAGCAAAGGCTCGACTGGCACAGGGCAGATGTGGCTGGGGCGCTGCGTGAAGCTGGATTCAATGTTACGGAAGACGTGGGTCTCTCGGACTTCAAGGTTGACCTTGCTATTTCAAGTCCCGATACGCCAAACCATGCCATTCTCGGGGTTTTATTGGATGGCCACCGCTGGAATCTGCGGGCGACCGTCACGGATCGTGACGCTCTTCCAATAAACATGCTGACCAGCCGGATGGGCTGGGCCGCAGTAGAGAGAATTTGGCTTCCAAACTGGCTAAGAGACAGATCGGGAGAAATCAATCGAATTCAGTCTGCGTTCGAAAAGGCGAAGTTAAAAACACCTACTGTGACTAAGGCAAAATCCTTTGAGAACCAACCGACACCCATCTTCACAAAGCGGAGCGATCTGGAAGACGAATCCATGTACCAAGAGACGAACCCCTTTGACGCGCTCCTAGACTCGGTTTCAATTTGGTCGCCGCTTGGGCCGACAATTCTTGGAAATCAAGAACACCTCGATTATCTACACGTTGCTAAGGTCAGGGCTGCAATAGCGAGTATTGCTGAGCAGCTATCCGCGCACGAGGGACCAGTGAGCCCAAGCCGGTTTGCCAAATTTGTTGGCACTTGTTTTGACTTCAGCCGAATGGTCACAGCACGAGTGAAGGCTATAAATGGGATTCCGCTTCCAGGTCACACGAGAGATGCCGAAGGATTTATTTTCCCGAAAGACACCACCCAGCAAAACTTCAACGACTGGAAAAGAGCGCTCCCAGGCTCACCTCGGCCGCTAGACGAGGTTTCAATAACGGAAATCTCGAATGCAATGGTTTCGATTTCCAAGGTTGCACAGGGCATCGAAGCTGAATCTCTGACTCGGGAAACTGCGCGAGTGTTTGGGGTGCAGAAGCTATCCAAGGATTCCATGGCTCGCCTCAAGCTTGCGATACAAAACTGCCTCGCTCAGGGTGCTCTAGAGGAAGTCGGTGGCTATTTGAAAGCCAAGTAACCAGTTTCCGCGTCGATTTCTTTGACGCGGAAGATTGCCGGTTTGGGTTGGCTTTTTTACTCAGTGCTCCATACGTCGCATCTTCGGAGTGAAGTCAAACTTTGGCGACTTGTTGACTTGCCCAAAGTCGGCATCGTCAAGGTCAGTCTCGGAGAACAACTTGTTGCCCATTCGGAATTCGGCAATGAAGCCTGGGCTTACGTCGCCAAAAGATGCAGTATGTACGCCCGAGTCCACGACTTCTCTGACACAGTGTTCGAATTCTGCATTGGTCTTGAGGTCTGCCCAGACACCAAACCTGAACCGTTCTTGAACTTCGTCAAACCTGAGTGACGCTAGCCCCACTGGAGCCATCAGGCTGGAGCAGTCTTGCAATATCCAGACCGTGGGAACCAATGGCGCTGTGATGTGTCACTCGTCACCGGACCAGGCGCAATTGGAACACCCAATCTCAGGGGAGTTGGGCTCGATCGTGCGTCCACCGATAATGATTTTCTCGTTATTAAGGGCCTCATCGGCTGGATAGCCGAAGAGAATTAGAAGTAAATTACAGCCACACGCCGGGCAAATCTTGAGTCGTGTCCTTTTCAATCGTTCCCCCTAGTAATCAAGTTGAGCGATTACCGCACTTGGGTCCAGCGAATAACGAAAGTCTATGTTCGTTGCAATCCTCTAATGAAAAAGCACCTCGAGTTCCCTGCAGTTCTCCTCTAAAAAAAGAATGACTTGCGTGCCCCTATGTTGCAGCCTAAGGACATCCAGAGACAAACTGTCCCACCCCGGCACTAGTCTTCAAATCAGGGGGGGTCAAATGCAAACATCCACACAAATTACCGAGATCAATGACCTCGGTAATCGAATTCAGGCTTCCGATAGGAAACTGCCCATCGTCGTTGTTACTGGCAACCTGCTTGATCACACACCGCTTGTGGATCTTGAGGAACTAGCGCAGGAAGTTGGAACCCTATGTGAGCTTATGTTTATTTCAAACCCTGATCTGACTCGCGAGCTTGCAGCTCTGCTTCCAGACAATGCTGGAGTATTCGGTGGTGCAGTCAGAATTTACCGGGCCGATTTTCACGAGGACCCGGCCCCTAAAAGGGCCAAGCTCTTCAACCTAAGAGATGTGGCTCATGCTCAGGCTCGCATGCCCAAAATCCTCGAAGAGGTTTGGGCTGCGGCACATGCGGCGGGTGGTCTAATAAAGATTGAGCAGCGGGCAGTTTCTGCCAAGGCAAGAGTCAAGATGTTTATGGGTGACTCTCGAGTTTTTGTTGAACTTGAAAATGGGAAACTTGCCACCATCCAACAAGAGATGGTGATGCCAGATGTGCCCCTGGAGTGGGCTTTTTCTATCGGCCAAGAACTCTTGGGTGTTTATGACGATGAGCTAAAGATATTCATCCCTAACCAGGTTGCCTCATCGTCTGAAGATCTAGCCCAGCACTTTGGTCTGAACAGCGTGACCTTGGGTTTGGTCAAAGATGCCGATAGACAGAACGCAACCATTGCGGTGTTGCCGAATTTGGTGTTTGAGGTTCCTAAGGCAGACATCACTGGCAACCCGCTGGATGTAATCAGCAGCTACCTAGATATCGGAGATGTTGTTTCGGTCAGGATCTATCGTCACCCTCAGGGCAAGATTCGCCTTCGCATGAACGATATTGACGATGATGAATTGGTGCTTGAAGCTCTGGCAATCTTGCCCGGTGGCGAACCTTGGCTTCTCGAAGGCAGGGATGTTCCGTGGCAAGTTGTTGACCCTCCCACCTTAGAAATCCCAGTAATCATCGAAGAGCTAATCGAAGAAGTTGCTGTGGTCACTGAGCTACCAGGTCAGCTCACGCGTCCAATACCTGGCCCTGGAATTCAAAGAGCTTTTATCTCTGAGGTAAGCGAGGCAGTCAAAGTAAAGCCAGGTGACACCCAGTCGCTCAAGGTAATGGGTGAGACCATCAGACGCCAACAGGCACAGAATGAGCGCCTGGTTGCAGAGCGAGTGTTCGCTAATGCCGAGTTCTCTCAGGAAAAGTTTCGGCGCTTGGAGCTAGTGCGCGAGTTCAATAAGCTCAAGCTCGATATGGCCGAGTTACGCAAGGCCAAGCGGGCTCAACAAAGCAATAAGTCATCGACCTTCTCGAGGCGCAATCGTTTTGCAAGCGATAGTGATTGGCTGCATGAAGAGTTGAGACGAGCTTGGATTGGTCGTTACACAGCCCAAGAGCGTTCCGACAGCTACCGCCTCAGGCTAGAAAAGTTCAGCTTCAGTGCTGAGTTCTGTGATTCAGTGAAGGAGCCCAGGCTCGACGAAGACGAGATTCGCAAGGTGGTCAGGCTGATGGTTGATCTTGTCACTGGTCGCAATGCAGCTGAGCGTAAGCACACCGTGCACGAGCTTTTTGATGGCCTAGGCGGAGCGCAGCGATCTCGTGAGGATGGCGCGCTTTGCTGGAGAGTCCACATTGAAAATGGGTCCCCCCAGGCAAAGCGACTGCACTACTGGGAGAAGCGAGACGGGTTCATTGAGTTTGGTTGGGTTGCGAACCATGATAACGATTTGCTATAAGGCAAGCAATGAGGGAGCCAAAGATGCGCAACTAAACCTCTTTGAATAGTAAATTACTAATGGTTTAGAGACAACTAATAAAGGGGATCTTTTGCAATTAGTGGGGAAAAGACTTGGGGCATGGCAGGTTGAAGGGCTACTTGGCTCCGGTGGGCAAGGTTCGGTCTGGCTCGCTTCGAAGCGTGAAATTGACGGCGGCAAATTAACGGCGGCTATCAAGACCTTAAACACCGGCAACTCAGTTGATCCCGGGTCTAGCGACAACTTGGCTCACGAACACCAGATGTTGCGGGAAATAAAAAGCCCGTACCTGGCTAAATATCTCGACTCAGGTGTCGAAATTTACTCCGAGGCCAGCAAGTCTTCTCAAATTCAGTGGCTAGCCATAGAGTATGTCTCCGGGCGCAGCTTGCGAGAAGAAATTCGAAATGATGGTGTGCTCGACGAATCTTCTTGGTTTGAGCTCGCTCACGACGTACTTTCCGCTTTAGCCACCATTCACGCTAAGGGAATTATTCACTCCGACGTAAAGCCCGACAACATTATGCGCTCAAGCCGAAAGTCGGTTTTAGTTGATCTCGGGGCCGCTTCGCTAGCGGGTATAAGGGACACTGGGGACATAAACGCTATTTCCACGGTTGAGTTCGCAGCACCGGAACAAATTGATGGCGGCGTGGATGCCAAAGATTATGGCTATGAAGTGGACGTCTTTTCTCTTGGTATGACCTTAGTTTATGCGGCAACTGGGGCGCCGGCTTGGGACGACGTTTACCGAGATCAAAAGGGAAATGTCAAACAATCGGCCCTTAGGCAGCATTTTTATTCGATCCAAAACAACCCCCCAAGACTAGCTGGGATGTCGATTAGGCAAAAGGAGCTGGTGCTAAAAATGTTGGGCTTTAACCCAGCTTCTAGGACACCAGCGGCGGCTTTACTCAGGAATGTGAAGGATGCTCTGCCGGCGGGGTCATCCAGGAAAAATGAAGAAATTGCTGAAAAGCCTGTGAGATGGATTCCGCAAACCTCAAACGGCAGCTATTCGAAATCAGCCGCCGGAGCAGGCAAAGACGAATCACAACCCAAGTGGCTTGCGACATCTCTCATCGTCCTCTTTGGTTACGGGATTGGTCCGATTCTGCGATTCCTTCATTTCAACTCACAGGAAACCTGGCGATACTCCGCCAGAAGAGCGGAATATGTTTTGATTTCAACTGTCGCCTACGTTTCCTCATTGGGCATTATCGGCTTCTATCTTTCGAATAAGTGGCAAGCTCTTGGAGCGTCTAAGTCGTTGGGCTCAATAACATTGGCGGGAATTGCACTTACCCCAATTTATTTATTTGCCATTTTTTGGGCATCCTTATCTACTGATGCTTCACAATCTTTGCTCAACGCACTTCTTGGGATTTCAAGTGTCGCAGTACTTGGCCACATCGGAATCGGAGCTTACCTTTCCACCCCGCCCAAAGTAGCTCTCAGTAACTAAGTAGCGATCTCAGGGAATAGCTTGAACTACCGTGACCGTCGGTAGCGTAGGTGCCTCATGAAATAGTATTTTTGTCGAAGGGGTGAGTAAAGAATCTGGCTATTTCATTTGCAATTAAGTTCAAGCCTCGCTCTTCGAAAGGCCTAAAAAGGCAAAAGATTTTTTATCAACCTAAGGAGTAGGGGGCTAAGGAAAATAAACAAAAGAGAAGCTTGGTACAAAAAGGCTGCAGAGTGTGGAGTTCCTTTGGGTATGAACTTTGTGGGATTCGGCCTGCAGGAAAGTGGTGATTTAGACCAAGCAGAATCTTGGTATCGGAAATCAGTAGCTACTGGAGATTCACTTGGAACCCAATTGCTGGCTTCCGTGATTCGAGCCAAAGGGGACGAGGTTGCTGCCGATGCAATGCTGAGGGAGTCTGCAATCATGAGGCTCGACGGAATGCGCGCACCGATGAGCGAAGCACCGGAAGAAAGTAAAGAGGCAGAGTTTGAAAAAATTCGCCGCCGCGGGGCAGAATTTGGGGACTCTGTGCAAATGGTTGCCCTAGGAATAAAACTTCAGAAAAGGGGGGACCTAGACGAGGCGGAAAGCTGGTTTCGGAAGTCGATCGACGACACAAATGTTCATGGAATGTCTTTTCTTGCATCACTACTGCGCGAGGCGAGTAAGTTGGAAGAAGCTGAGATTCGGTAACTCAAAGCCGCGAATCTTGGATGCCCATTTAGCATGCTAATGCTCGGGGAAATAAGCGAAAACAATGGGGATTTGGCAAAGGCTCAGGCTTGGCAGTTGAAGGCAATAGAGGAGGCGAGTCCACGAGTAATGTCGGGTCTTGGCTGGTTAATGTTTGTTCAAGGTGACCTAGAGGCGGCTGAGACGTGGTGGGAACAATCCTCGGGGGCAAATGATACTGTCGGTACCTACCTCCTTGGATATTTTAAGATTGATATTGGCGACGAAGAAGAAGGGGAGCTGCTATTGCTTCAGGCAGCCTCAAAAGGTGTCGAGCAGGCCATGGTTGCTCTCGGGGACATTGCGAGTCGGAGGTCAGAACCGCAGGAAGCCGAGAGTTGGTTTCTAAAGGCGGCCGATGTTGGAGATGCCGGAGCTATGTTGAAACTTGGCGTCCTGCTACTTAATAGGGGGGATTAGGAGGGGGCCGAAAATTGGTGCCGCAAAGCGATAGATGCTGGAAACGATTCGGGACTGAGGTATCTGGATCAAATCTTGAACGCTAGGACAAAGTCTGGCCCCACCAGTCTGGACGAAATGATTGCGATTGTCATGCCGAATCCCAAACACGGTGAGGCCGAGACGGCAAAAAAGAAGCGCAAAAAGAACAGCCCTGAGTCAGCCAGAGATTCAAATTAGAAAACCAACAGGTTTTGGCAATGGAAACCAGGAGCCGGTGTCTTCTGGCCGAATCAAACCAAATAGACTGCCAGATGAATTGCCGGAGTGAATCTTGACTCTTTCCGGCGTGCCCAGATCAGCCAAAATTTGAGAGGCTGCTCGTGACGTGAAGTCAAAATAGTCACTCTCTTCTAACCCGTTCACCGAAATTAGCGTTTCGAGGGCAAAAGCGGCAACCTGTGATCCTCCCAACCTTAAGGGAAACGCTCGATAAGAATTCGGGAGACCGTCGTTTTTATCCCATTGACTATTCTCTAGATCAGGGACCGTACAGCCAATAAACTCCAATAACATCTGGTCAGCTTGTGATGGTGGAAAGATATCTAAAGGCTAAAGATTAGCGTCTGATTGCTGACTTCTCTTCTGATCCTCTAACTCCATTGCTTTTTGCAGCTTGCGCTCTTGTCTTCTCTCTTTTTTGAGACCCTTCCAGAGTTCAGCGAACTCATCGAGCTGGCCCTCCCGGAGCTCCGCTGCCATCGCCGCGTCGAACTCGTCACCACCGTTTTGGAAGTGCAGAAGAATTCGGCTTATTTGATCCTCTTCGAGAAGCTCCGTTTCCACAGGCTCCCGCCTTACTGGATCAGGCAGTGAATCCTCAAAAGCCTCCATAGCTCGAGCCATTCTGGAATTGCCCTCTTTGGTGTTTTCAAAAAGCTCTACGACCTCTTCGCCATTGCCCCTCACAAATTTAACCTTTGTCATTAAAATTAACGAGGGCTTATCTTCTCCCGGCTTTGCTTTTTTCGCCATTTTTACTTCCTTTCCATAAGGTAACTGCGGACCTGCTGCCAATCTTGGTGATTTCCTTGCCCGAAATGAATGTGCTCGGCGCCTGGCCTTTTGCCAAATAGCTCGGCACCGTTTTTCAAACGATCATCAACTAGAAATTGACCGTCGTTTAGGTTCTTGTGGTGGCTCAGAATCAACCTCTTATAGATGGGTGTGTTCTCGCCGCTTCCAAAGTGCAGGTGCACCCAGCGGACCTTGTCGGACCAGGCGGTTGGATTGTTCCATGGTGAGGATGACAAAAGATAAAGGTCAAAGACTCCAGCGAGCTCAGTCACCGACTCCACGGCGTCTTGCATTGGTTCCATGAGGCTGAATATCCCGGGGATGTCGTCCAAATCCTTTTCTGAGCCATCCTCATTCCGTCCCACTCGAGCGACGTGCTCTTCCATCACAAACTTTGGAACCCGGTCTATGCCTGTTTTAAAGTCAACAACCACGTTGTCCATATCCACGTACAGGATCTTCTTCCTATTTTCCATTTTTTCTCCTCGTTCTCATTTCGATTTCTATCACAACAGACTTCATCGCCATACTGGGCCAGGCCGGACGCCACTCTCCAAAAGCAATTAGGCCCATGTCCAATAGCTGGCTGTCCGTTGCGCCAGCTAGAAGCATTTCTTGACCGCCGTGATAGTCGCCTTCAACGGAATAATTACCGTCTCCAACTTCTTTGAGCCGATCAAAGTAGTTATGCAAACTTGCTAGGGCTGCTGGATAGCGCAGCTTCACCTGGTTGAAATTCGCATCTCGGGGAACCCATCCCCAGTGTTTGAAGAATTGCGCTTCAGCACGATTGATTGAGTCCAAAAAAGTTGCCAGGGACTGCGCGGTATCTCGTGCTTCTTGGCTCCCGGTGTCTTCGGCTTGCGCGTGAAGAATAAACAGCGCCGCAAACCAAGAATCCAGAGGGTAGGGCTCAAGGGCGTCATACGGAGTCAATGCGGCTTTGCGTTCAAGCCAGGCGGAGTCTCTGATAATCTCCCCACCCTGCTGATTAATTTGATTCAGCTCCCGATTCCAAGTATTCCTTTTTGAAGAAATCTTCAAGCCACGTAAGTCTCGAGACCGGTCTTGTTTTTGGCGCAGGGCCTCATGCGATTCTGCGCGGGCAAATAGCGGCCAAAGTCCTTCGTCAAATGCAGCTATTCGGATGCTAAACCAAGACTCTTTGCCATCATTAAAATTCAGCGCCGCAAGCGCCTTACCGTACTTAATGATCAGTGTTTCTCGAGTGGAGGCATCCAATAATTCGATTCTCCAGCTTGCCAAGTTGTCGGCAATGTCCGCAAGCTTCACCGATCTGGCGGTGGGGTCCCCGCTAATCAATCGATAGTAGTTGTGAGAACTAGTTTCTTCTGATCGAGTCAGCAACTGCACTAAGAAAATCACCCTTTTATTGAAACCCCAGTTTTCGAGATCTTGGGAGCCTACTGGTCTGTAAAAAGAGTCTCGGCTATCCTCAATCACATCGTGGAGCCATGCTGCCTGAAGGCCCGCCGAGAGCTCGTCTTCTGGCACAGTCGCCGGGTCTAAAGACCACTGAGAATTCAGAAATACTCTCCGAGGATGCTCTATGTATGGAAAGCCCGACTTATCAAACTGGTTTGCGTGAACAGCAGCCGCAATCAATGCCGCGAAAGCCAATGGGTCATCAAAGTGGCTTAAACCTGGTGTCAGATCTTTAGGAATATCTAGCCCTCTAATCAAAAGCGTTATTGCGGCCATAGCCGAGGCTTTCGGTATTTCAACCAAGGGCTCATCCAATAACGACTCGATCCTCGCGCTGCGAAGAAATATGAGATTCTCGAGGCTTTGAATTGATTCCGGTGGCTCAAGCTTCGCAAAAACAAAGGGCAAAATTTCTACCACTGAGCCGACATCCTTGAGTGTCAATCGCCTACCTAGCGTGGGTCTTTTTAGTTCGCCTAAAACTTCCTCCTCCCGCTCTAGTAAGGCTCTGTCTTTTGGCTTCTGATTATGACCGCGCTCTTCGCCATCCCCTTCTGTGGATGTCCAAGTCCATGAAGCGGGCAGGGTTTTATGAATAATTTCGTGGATTTTGTGCGAGTCCCCTTGAGCCACAATCCGTCTAATTGCATGAACCAGATGACTCTGGTCTAAGCCGTGAAGAGCTCCAACAAAAGCCCCGGTTTTCTCGAGTGGCAAAGGATGAACGCACTCGGTTCCACTGAAACCGCACCTAAATTCAAAGCCAGATTCGGTTGAGTAAAGAGTGACCTCGCACTGGTCTATTCTGTGACCCACTGGTCGAGTAAAAGAAAAAGAATATAGCTTCATTGGGCCCCCCTTTTTGTACATTACCATTTCAAATCCCCACTTCAAAGTAGCCAGAGGCTTCATCATCAGTGGAGCAATCTTCCAACTCATCTTCAGCCAAATAATAGGGGCGCCATGAACCGCTCGAGTTCTCGGTGGGTCCCGATCTTCTGATATACAAAAGGCTTGCTTCCGGTGCAAAGCTAATTTCGTTGTCAAACGCACTAAGCGAATCAGCTTGGGCACCAAGTGCATCGTGGGTCTTGAGATGAACCACTATGTCGTTGTATTTGATGGCTAGCGTCTCCAGGTCTATCAATTCAACCGTGGCTGGGAACTTGGGTTTATTTGCCTTTACCTTTAGTTGAATCAGATGGGTCTGGTGACCAGGGACATACAGTCCGCACTCCTCTGGAAAAGTCTTTGCCATTTATAGCTCCTTACATAAAGGGGCTGATGCCCCACGACTTGCCCCAGCAATTGCTGGGGCCGCATCTTCTACTGGAGCACCCTGGTCGTGAGATCCGGGTTGCTAGGCAGCTAGCCAGTTACTTAGCGCTGCCATTCTTGATGCTGTGACTACGCTAGCGCAGCCCTCTGACATTTAGCGTTCTCTCCTCGCTTTTTTGAACGTTTGGCGAGCGACCTAAGGGTGCCCACTGATGATGTTCTTCGGCTCCTGGCGCAGTTTGGTCACGATGTTGCCGGTGCGGCGGAGATTGGTTTTTTCTTCGAAAGCTCTTTGGTGAGCAGTTCTGCTGGGTCAATCACTTGCATTAGTTCACACAACGCGTAGCAACATTGCTCAGGGTGTTGAACTCTCTTTGATCAACGCTTAGCTGCCACTTCACTTTCACAATCATCCAGTCTTGGATGTATTGGCAGATGTAACTCTGATTGGTTG
>Ga0306898_1000796_pt1 | contig 11175 bp, 9 predicted proteins | sample AntRauMFilla1564_FD_190424 | JGI IMG/M metagenome (GOLD analysis project Ga0306898, IMG submission 190424) | Saline lake microbial communities from Rauer Islands, Antarctica - Metagenome Filla 1 #564 (v2) (version 2) | ecosystem: Environmental > Aquatic > Non-marine Saline and Alkaline > Saline ...
CCACCTGATGAATATGTGTGAGTCAGACCAGTGCTGTTGTAAGTGCTTGCCTCGGTAACGGGAGTATCATCTCCCCAATCAATAATTGCATCATAAACACCGACATCAGCTGCTGGTATCGTAAAACTACCAGCAGGAACTTGCCATTCGGTAATAAATGGGTCTGCTTTTTCAAATCTATAGGGATTACCAATAAGATATACTTTCAACCCAGCACCCGCTATATCAGTACCTATTTGGTCAATATCTACGGTGATTTTGCTATCGTCCCTTAAAAAATTATCTGATATCACGGGTTGAATAGATGCCGTTGTTGATGTCGATGCACCAGCATCAATATGTAATTTTTGACTCAATATCGAAGAACTGTTTTGGTTAATATCAACAATTAGTGATGAACCACTTGTTGGGACATTTAAACTAGCACGAACCCCAAGCAAATTCATTTGATACGGCATTCTGAATTCGGTGACGGAATCCAGTGCTTCAAGACTCGTTACCTCATCATCATAAGCAAATGAAATCACTTCGGTTCCACCAGTTACCCAAGCAATATCTGGAATTCGATTGGGATTAGAATTCCCTGAAAAACTGATGCTCGAATCGTATCGTATTGGATTTACCGATGTTAAATTACCTGATATGTTTGTTGTTCCAGAAAGATTAACAGTATCACCAGATGTTTGTTCAAGTTTATTGTTATTGAAACTTAATTTAGTTCGTGAAGCCATTTCGAGTCATGAATTTCATATAAATACATTGAAACAAAAAAGATGAATTCATTATTTATGACAAATCCGTTTTAACAAAATATTCGATAAACCCGCATCGGGCAATGGTGGATAAAATAACCACGGGGTTTGTATCTGTTTCAACAACTACCTCTACGATTTTTATTGGTGTCGAAAAGATTAACGGTGTTATAAATGAAAATTTTGTGTCTGTTTTCACCGATATCATGACCCGATGTTTTTTTAAACCAAAACACTTTGTTGGTTAATAACAATTAGCATCATCAGGTAAAGGCAAACCCAAAACCTTTTCTTTAGGTCTGTAATACTTTTCAAAGCGGGTATTTAGCTTTAAAATTCTCATGGCGTGTAGCCTCCTTCCTCGTATAGTGCTGTTATTTCTGTGGGGGTTAGAACTCTGTTGTATATTCTAATGTCGTCAATTATGCCAGAGAAAAATCTATCCAATGATCCTCCCCATTTACCAATATTAATGTGTGAATCTGAGTCGATTAGGCTTGATGGTGTCTGGGCGGATACGGTTTGAGTTAAATTTATATTGTTTATATGAAACTTTATTCGATTAGTTGCGACTGGTTGACTTCCGTCATAGGTTATTACCGCATGATATAAAGTATTTACTGATAATGTGTTGCTTATTGAATATGCTGCCCCGTTATCATTTAAAGTTCTTGCTGGGAAAAAGCCTAATAACCCAGATGTGAAAAATCCGACCGACCATTCCCCCTGACTCTGATGTGTCCATTTTGAGATAATTGTTGGCAGGTTACTAAATGAGGTGCAATTAAACCACAACGAAATAGATAATTGATTGGATGTTCCTAATGACGTTGCACTTAATGCCTCTATATAGTGATCCACTCCATTAAAATCATAAGCTGAATTTGCATTACCAAATCTATCTGCTACTAATGCTGGTGCACCAACTGTTGTTCCATCGTAATCATTACCACTTGTATCATCTGCATTGCCTGAGAATAAGTATTCTGCTATTAGTCCGTTACGTGGGATTATCTATAAACGTTACCAATCAGATATACCTTCAACCCAGCACCCGCTGTTAGTGCTCCTATTTGGTCAATATCTACGCTGATTTCAGTATTATTCAATAAAACATTATCTGATATCACGGGTTGAACAGAAGCAGTTGTTGATGTCGATGCACCAGCATCGATATGTAATTTCTGACTCAATATCGAAGAACCGTTTTGGTTCAGGTCAACAATTAGCGATGAACCATTTGTTGGAATACTTAGACTGGCACGAACCGCAAGCAAATTCATTTGATACGGCATTCTGAATTCGGTGACGGAATCCAGTGCTTCGAGACGGGTCACCTCATTACTACAAGCGAATGAAATCACTTCGGTAATGCCCGTCACCCAACCAATATTTGGTATCCAATGAGGATTTGGTGAAAAAGTAATACCTGAATTGTAGAGTATCGGATTTACTGATACTAATTCACCCGACAAATTTGTTGTTCCAGAAAGATTAACGGTATCTCCTGATGCTTGTTCGAGTTTATTATTATTAAAACCTAATTTAGTTCTTGAAGCCATTTCCTATCATGAATTTCATATATAAATACAATGAAAACCATTTTTAAATTCCAATAAAAATAAAAAGATGAGTAAAGAACGGTTTGAATTAAAACAGAAACATGTGAAACAATTAATTATTTTTGTTGATTAACAGCTTCTATGATTTTATTGATGTCAAAAAGATTAACGGTGTCATAGGGGAAATTTTGTACCTGCCCAGTAATATCGTCCTGCAAATACGAAAATTTATCAAAATTATTGATAATGTTTGCATTAGGGTATACATTAATATGTTCGGGATACCCAAACACCTTATCAGTATTTCCAATCCAAAGAACAGTGCTTTGCAAATCCAATGCAGCGGCAGTATGTTGTGCAAAGCTATCGATAAATAAACGTTTTGTGCTTAAAGGAAATACTGCATAAAGTTCTCTCAATGGTAAATTAACCATTTCAACACCCTGCAACGCTGGTTGTTCGGGTGTTCTTAAATGCAAGATTCGATAAGACTTGGTGAAATGATTAACCAATTTCTGAGCAATTTCAATGGGTATGTCCCTATACCACGATTTTTTGCTGTATTGTGTATTTGGGGAGCCACCATGCGTCTGTAACAACATAATTGGTCTACCATCTGGTTTTATCTTATCCCTCGCTATTTCAATTTCTCTGGGGTTTAAATAGATTTTGGGTTTGTGTCCGTCATAAGGTATATTAAATAAATTACACCAAGACTCGGTAAGATGTTCTTTCCTTAAAATATGGTTGGTTTCATTATATGGGTCATGTTTTAAAATAATGGTGTCGTCATTAAGAAAATCTCTGAAATATCGCATCTCTCCAAACGTGTAAAAACGGAATATATCGGGGTTGTAAAAAGCTGGGGCATCCCATGAAGTGACCCACAAAATTTTTCTATCTGGATACGCTTTTTTTATAGCACGAATAACAGCTGTGGCTTGAATCTGCTTTCCATGTCCACCACTGCTCTCGAATATTATGTACATATCATTATCTCTTATTCTATTATCTTGAATCATTTTTGTATTTATAGTTTTTAAATTTATTATTTATATTTCCAAATAAACCCACCAGCAGTTTTATTTCTACCATTCAAATTAGTTGAAATAGAACTTTCTTGACAATTATTAATTTCCAATTCTTTTTAACTAATACGAAGAAATGCAGTAAAACTTGAATATTTAACAAAAAAATTGGGAATCTAGGATTCCCAATTAAATATAATTAAAATTAATAACTATTAATTGACAAATGATAGAACGAACCACGCATCTTCTGTAGTGTCATATATGACTTCAAACGCACCATAATCTGTATTGATTGTTGCCGAAGCCTCACCATCAATATTATTACCATTACCACTTATTGTGATATTATTATTAAGTGCATCACCACCAGCATCCTTGATTTTATATGCTTGTCCTTGGTTAGGAGCAGCAGGGAGATTAATTGTAAATGCACCGCCAGTACTATCCGCAAGTACGGTATAATAAGTGTTATCAAGAGTTGTGTTAGCTGTGATTCCAGATATGGTGTAACTGTTATTGTTTTCACCCAATGAAGAAGAACTGATTTTCTGAACCTCACCACCACTTGTGACGGTAAGTACGTCATCATTGGTTGAACCCGCTCCAACACTATCAAGGGTAAGAGTGCTTCCAACATCAAGTGTTCCGCTGACGATATTAGTATTTCCAGTCACCATTAATGTGCCACCAAGCGTAGTTGCTCCAGTTATGTCGAGAGTAGATGTACCTAAAATTGCACCTGTTACCGTTACAGCACCAGTTAATCCGATATTAGTCGCTGTTGTGTTGAAATTGGTGAGACCGTTAAAAGTAAGATCGTTGGTATCACCACTAATTGTGGTATCACCTGTTAATGTGCCACCAAGACTCACTACTTGTCCCGAAGAACATAAACCATTATTTGCTGTTGCGAATCCAGCACCAGAAGTTAAACCCGTTACATAAGCAACATTAGGGATGGCGTTGGCAGTAAATGTTGTTGGTTGTCCAGAAGTTGCATAACAAGCCCATCCATTTGAGGGTGCACTGAATATCGCTGAACCCTCGAAACAGAATGTCATTAAATCCGTGGCACACATCATTGTTCTTCCACCAACATCTGTTGCAAATGCCCTAATAAGCGCACAATCAGTACCGTTAATATGTTCAATACTAGTAACACCTGAACCAACATTACTGATATTCAAGTCGTATCCTGTTGTGGTTATAGTTGTGTCACCAGTTAAAGCACCACCAAGACCCACATCTTGTCCCGTAGCACTTAAACCATTTGTTCCACCAGTAACACCAGCAAACATACTTAATCCTATTTGACAAATTTCTCCACTACTGTTATTAATACAAAGTAATCCACCAGTACCTGAAGGCGATGTTTTTAATGACAAGGTTCCACCTAAATTAATTCCTGTCGTGCCAGTAAGATTTAATTTATTAACGTTTATACCTAACGAATATGATGTTCCAGAAATTAGGGTATTGCCTGTTAAACCACCACCTAATCCTACATCCCCCTCACATTCTGTTAAGCCATTAGTTGCATTTTGAAGACCACTAGAATGACTATCGACATAACCCTTATCAACAAGCGAACGTGCTGTGAAATTAGAGGAATAATCATTGGCGTATTGAATGCCCCTTAAATTTAAATCGTCTCGTAATATTATACTATTCAATCTGCAAAATGAAAGTGATTGTGGTGTTGAAATACCATCCGCTGCTGTTGCACCAACCGCTGTTTTCGTTACACCTTGTAAACAAACAACATCATCTGAAAAAACAAGAAACTTATCAATCATTGTTGTTGGTGACGTTCCGAAACAAACACCATAAGTACCAGATGTACTATTAGTGAATGATGTGCTTTGTGTTAATATTCCACCCAATCTGATTTGATGTGAACCAACATTTGTCAACCCATTTGTTCCACCAGTAACACTGGCATTGATAATTGGTACTGTATCACCAGTAAAACTATTGAATATTGATGTATCCAATTTATTTAAGGTAAGACCAGTAACCCAACCAGCATTTGGAATTGACAAACTAGTATAATTGGCACTATAATCACCAGTATATCGAATACCTCGTGAATTCGTATCGGTAATCGTACCCGAATTACCACTTAATTCGATAGTTAAATCACCACCAATAATTTTCGTACAATCAGTTGCTGTTGGTGTGAAACATGTTGTACTGAATCCGATATTTGATGCAGCAACAGCAAATCGATTCAATTGACTTAGCGTATCACCGAAACACATATTTAAACTATTGCCACTAATAACAGTTTCTTCACTTAAAACCCCACCTAGTTTAAGATTTCGACCATCAATACTCAACCCATTTGTTCCACCAGTTATTGCAGTATTTATTATACTATTTGTTGAACCAGTAAAACTATTGAATATTGATGTATCCAATTTATTACTTAAAGCAGTATTTAGATTACCTGAACTAACATCAACATTAAAAGCATCACCAGTCCATGATATGCTCTCCCCAGCAAGAGAAGCACCATCAACCGATATATTATAATTACCACTTGATGTATTTACGGTTATCCCTGTTCCACCAACAACATCAAGAACATTATTAAAATAAACAAAATTTAAATCAGTTACGTCAATTACAATTGGGTCTTCAGTTGCTAATACCCACGAAGTGTTATTATTGGTGTCTCCACTTAATACCCACATATACATACCAGACACTACCTCACCAGATGGCACACCATCAAAATCAGTTGATCTTGTAAAGGTATTTGAACCACCTGAATAATCATAAATCCCGTTTATGATTCCACTGGTTTGATTTTTAACTAAAACCCTATCAGCATCTATGACCGCAACACCATCTATCGTTCCCCCGAATGTACCACCAGTCAAATCGATATCACCATCACCTGTTGTTGTTGCTAATTTAACCGATGCCTTGGGTCTTAATCCAGATAAAATATTATCAGCATAGTTTTTATCTATTAATGAATGTGTTGTAAAATTACCACTATAATCACCACCATACTTAAACCCGCCATTGTCATTAAATGTAATTGTTGTTGAATTTCCAGATAATTGTATTCCAGAATCACTGACTTTTAAAACAGTATTAGTTGTACCACTTGGTGATATTTTAAAATTATTAATACCATTATAATTAATACCATATAATCCCAAACCCTCGATTGTGGTATCATTATTTAAATTACCACCCAAAACAACACTTATTCCCGTAGTACTCAAACCATTTGTCCCACCAGTAATGTTACCAGTTCCACCACCAACTTTCACCCAGCTATTAATATCGGTATAGTAGGTTGCAGCAGATAGAAAATAAATCCCATTATTATTATTATCTGGGTCGGAACCAACCGCCACAATCGCTCCATTATACAACCAATTCTGACCACTGCCTTCCCAAGTGGTTGTTCCAGTTAAATCGGCTTTGGTTCCGACTAATTGTTTGGCATCCAAAGGTGCTTTTGATAAAACCTCAAGGTTTGCCCCAAAATTAAATATTCCTGTATTTCTTGACATATCTTATATATTAAAAACTAATCTTATGCACACCGAACTCCTATCCACACCATTATATGTATATCGACAATAACCTACCGAATTACCTTCTACGGTTTCACTCGCTGAACTAGAAGTCCAAAGCGTTAATGATGTGCCAGCAGACCCACCCGGGTATTCCCACTGCGATGACAAAGTATTGTATTGACAAACGCCAACTAATGGTCTGTTTGTCGGTGCGCCAAGCCATGCACATGGAATTTCAAATTTTTGTTTAGTACCACCTGTTTCTGTGAGCAATTCCATACAAATATTATTCGCTGTTGACATATCCCTTAATGTTGTTTGTTTAGATAGTGTCGATATTGATGATGTTGTCCCATATAGCGGATATACCCCAATTATCGAATCCTCTATTAATAAAGTATATCCTAATGGTAATGCTGCACAATATTCATTTCCCTTACTACTTAGTGCTGGTTGACCAGCAGCGTATTTTGTACACACACCCCATGTTTGTGTACCAATAACAACATCATATGATGGATTTACTTGTGATGCAGATAAATTAGTGCACGTTTGAAAACCTGATGGCATCCCAGTACCAGTAAAACAATATTCGATTGGCGCACCACTTCTTTTGTCAGATAAACTACAATATTGTGGGTTTATAGAACCCATATCAAAATTACCTGTGACGGTTTGAGAAATATTACGATCAATTTCAAATAAACCAGATGCGCTTAAACTTATTTCTAATTCTGGTTCTTCAACATCACCACATAATTCTGGTACAAGTAATTCTTCCCAAAGTTCAAAACTTGTTTTTCCTGTTAATACTGTATTACTATCAATTCCACCCACAGAAATTAGTGATGGGGTTGTGAGATTATAACAACTATCCCCACCCCCATCACTACAAATTCTTATTTCATCACCTACTTTCGATACTGATGTCCCGCCACTTCCAACAAGAGTATTAAAGACTAAATTATTTCCAGTTTTTCCACTAAAAACTGAAACACCACCACCAAAATTCTGACCATTTATTATGGAAGACGTACCAGAAATTGATATGAAATTATCATTGAAATCAACATTAATAAATTCAGGTGTTATTGATTTAATTGCTCTGAAATGTAAATTATTCTGTTCACGATATGCATATAATGGTGAACTATTGGTTATTGTTGTACCAGTATTTAAACTACCATAGACATTAATCGAAGTTCCACCGCTAGATGGTGATGAACCGTTTACCCACGCTTCCTCGGTATAATCACTCGTAAGTAATATACCAGCTGGTTCACCCACCTTTTCAACAGCATCCCCAAAAATTATTACCCAAGTACCACTGGCTTCATTATAAACCCATGAATATGTTCTAGCTGCATTTACGTATCCACGTCTCAACACGTCATTAATTCCATCAACATCGATTCTGAGATAATTATCGTTATCAACGAGAAAATATTGATATTCGGAATAGAAAAATTCGTTAGTATATCCACCAAAACCAGAAGCCAATTCAATAGTCTGAATACCTGTACCACCACTAAAAAAACCAAGATTTGTTCCCCCAGTAACAAAATAATTTTCAGGAATTACCGATTCGAATTTCTTTTCCTCTAAATCGGTATCGTCAACCCCTTTTCTCCACCAGTATTCCGTGTTCTCCGAACTCGTATTACCTGTTTGAATCAAAACGGTCAACCCAAGATATCTCAAAGATATCGTAACGGCAGTTATAGCATCATTTTTAGAACCATACGGAGCATTGCTACTGTTTAAATATTTTGAATCAATTGGATTCCCAACATTGATTTTTAAATTATCGTTTAATTGTATTGACATGTCTAATATTTTTTAAAAATTCCTTAATTGCATGTTTTGTGTTGCTGATGTCTGTTTATTACTAACATATATTTTGTATGTTTCACTGTCCCAATATCCATCACATGAACACATATTAGTTATACTGGTATCTGGGTCAGGAAAAAGATTACCACCAGCCGATACTGCACCACCAATAATCCCACTATTTAGTGTATTGACGAACCAACAGGTTTTAGTTGTGCTGGCATTAGGTGTAGCAAACCAAATATAGTCATCAGGAGTGCTATTAAACACAACATTGAGCGTATTATTGCTCACTCCCACTACTTTACAATAATCAGTACCAGATGTACCGCCAGTTACAATGTCTTTAATACAACACGCACTGGGTCTACCGACTCCAGCAGCAGCAGCGCATGTGACTGTTCCCCAGTACCAAGGATAAATACCTGTTATTGTTTTTGAACAATAACTTGTACAACCCGATAACAATGGACTATCAAAATCATCACCAGAACTATCTTTTGGCTGAACACCACCATCAAAAGTTACTTTCACACTCAAAGTATTGCTTGTCTGAACGTCTGAACTACTAAATATGTAAACATCTTGAATACATTTCTGTGAAGCTGTTGAGGCTGGAACAGCTACTGGAGAACTAAAATCGACATAGTCATAAGATGTTGCACATGAACTTCTACATGAACTCGCTGAACTATATTGGGGATTAATCGAACCCAAATCAACACATGTGGTTCCTGTAATAGATATAGATGTACCTCTCTCATATATCGTTGTTGTGGGACTAATGGTAAATGATGAAACACTTGGGGTAATTAAATCTGGGTACAGTGTTGGATTTAAAATGCATTGTAATACGGTATCCAACGTACAATTATAGACGGTTGTACCTGCACTTAACCCACCCACACTACATGTTGTAGCACCTGTTGCGGTATAAACTGTACTCCCACCACTCGCAGTACTTTCTTTTAAAATAATTGCTTTTTGAATATCATCATATGTCAGAACAAAATTATTAATTGCGCCTGTGGCAATTATGGGAATATACATACCACCATATTCGGGAGGTCCAGTTCCAGCATCACCAATAAGTGTTAATCCACTTATTGTGGCGATTTGCGTCTGACCGCTTAACGTTAACTCACTATCCCGTAGCTGTTTAAATTGTAGGTTTTCAAGGTTGGGTCTACTGAAGAAAGACATATTATTGATTATTAAATACTTATGTTATTTTTAATATATTTGAAAGATTTTTTCTTTCAGTATATGGGATACGCAATAAATTAAATTCATTAACGCATATTCTGTTTTTATTTTATCATTTGTTTTTCTAAGTTCAAAACCATGTTTTCCACCCAAATATTCAACCTCCCTAAAATGTGGTTCACCATCATATTCAATGAGCATATTATTATCGGGTAAATAAAAATCATATCTAAGAGGTAAAGTGTTTTTACAACCATCAAATGATTTTTGATCTAACCAATCAGCGATAAATAATTCACCTTTTGATTTTATTTTACATTTAGAACAACCTCTACCATTCAAATGACTAGTTGGTTTTTGTTCGAAAATACCATGTTCACGACACATTATTTTAACTTTTTTGTTATTATGTTTATATTCAACCAAATCATAATTATAAATTTTACCATGTATTTTTTTGGCATTCATAATAAATCTTTCATCACTACTCTTTCCCTTCCCCACACAAATGGGACATTTTTGTTTATTATATATATGATTCTTAAGTAATTGCTCAAAAATGCCGTGTTCTGGACAGATTATCTCTATTTTAGTTCGTCCATTAACATAATTAACGAGAGAATAATCATACCTATCCCCATGAACATTTGTTGCTCTTAAAATAAACTCATTTGTTGTAATTTTTCGTCCCATAAACCTTGTAAATTATCGACCGTACCCCCAATTAGCAACCCAAAAACTTGTTTCGGGTCACCTCATTGACATACATTTACTATAAATACAAAAGAAATGGGTTAAATATCGGCTTAAATAAAAAAACCCCGTAATAAATTTATTACAGGGTTAACAGGGGGTTGTGGCTTCACAACCACAACATTCTTTATTTATTATAAAGGAAATCACAAAAAAGGGCGAGTTCAATGTATTTCGACATCGATTCCCGCCCGTTTCTTATTTAAGGAAAATTCTTCTTCAATCAGAGAAGAAGTTCTTCCTTATACCATGTTTTATAGAAAAAACTCGGTACTTCTACCGAAAAAAACCATTCTTAACCGCTCGTGCATCGCAGATGCAAAAATCAAATGTTAGGCGATGCGCCCCGTTTTTGTAAAAAACACTGGCATCAACAACCAAAAACTTCAAAGCATGGGCGTTCACTTCATATCAACACCGTTCAATAAAATCTAAGAAAAACTATGTATCTTAGATTTATTTTCTTGTTTCATCCAACCACTACTTTTTAGTACCTTAT
>Ga0306898_1000797_pt1 | contig 11165 bp, 21 predicted proteins | sample AntRauMFilla1564_FD_190424 | JGI IMG/M metagenome (GOLD analysis project Ga0306898, IMG submission 190424) | Saline lake microbial communities from Rauer Islands, Antarctica - Metagenome Filla 1 #564 (v2) (version 2) | ecosystem: Environmental > Aquatic > Non-marine Saline and Alkaline > Saline ...
AGTAGTGGGCGGGCAGGGTGCGATTTAGGGTATTGACTTTGCGATTTATTTCTGAGTGACTAAAACTTGGCATGGTTCTTGACGCGGGAAAACCTGGCACGAAAAATGCCAGGGTGTGAGCCTGGCATTTTTGTTTTATTTTTGCTTTTTCTATTGCTATTTGCTATTAACCGAACTTGGCTGTTGAATTGCAATTTCACTCTGTATCGCGTTAGCGAATTGAGTTTGCTGTTTCAGCCTGGTGGTGCTCTTTTTCACCGATGCCAGGCGTCGAAGCATTGCCGTAGTCTGTGCGTTTGCCATGTCATTTTTTCCTGGTGTATTCGTAAACGTCTTTTATCTGCTTCAATCCATCGGATGCAGCTTTTTCGGCTGTTTCCATATCCGCAGAAATCGCCTCCATATTTTCATCATTCAACTCTATCACCTCGTTTGACGCGTTTCGTAATTCACAAAACCGCCCGCTGGCTTTGTCGAATACCTCGAAAGCCTCTAATAGTTCGTTCCAGATCATCCGAAACAATGAAAGAACACTCCTCTTTTTCGTTACAAATGCCATTCAATCACCGCCATTTTGATTTGTTCCGCGACCTGTCATGCGTGCATCTAAACGATGCACCCAACCTTTTAACTCGCGATATTTACTTTCAAGTAATGCGATTCTGCTATTAATGCTATGTGCATAATACAAAACGCCGAATATCGCAAAATCGCCGCCCGTCTCCAACAATTCAAAAAATCCTAAATCTAAGATACTGTCCACCCCGCCGACCTCGTTGCATCTTCGATCACTTTCTGAGTGTAAGGCTGTTTCCCGTTCTCATGTTTAATAATCGCGGCAACTAATGCGGGCACCTTATCAGGGGGGAACTGTACGTCCGCTGGCACGCCTGTTGCTGCGACTACCTGGGCAATATACGCCGCCGTGTTGTTCTCACTGGCGGGTGCCCACGTTGTTATGATCTGGTCAATCGTCCGCAGTCCTCGATTGTAGTAACTGTAGAGATTACGCGCAAGCGCCCGTATACCATCCGGCGCGTTATAAAATTGCTCAAACGAACCATCGGTATTATCCGTCAACGGTACTTTGCCGCGCCAATTATTCCCGCTAATCCTAATATTTCCTGGGTTGTTGTTCCGTAATCCTCTCACGGTATAGGTCACAAGGTTACTCCAAGCGTTAACAATAGCGTTAGTGACGGGTGATTCAAATTGTTCCCCGTCCTGGTCGCGCTGCCCTGGGTCGCCAGGCCGCGTAATATTGAGAGTGCGGCCTGGTACGCTTTTCGGGCTGAGAAAATACAGCCCACCAAGCAAAGCGGCAGATGCCGCAACCAGAAACAACGTGCCGCGCATTAGCAGCCCGAAACACTGACAGGCGTTTCAATTACAACGTAAGCATTGAAAGCGCCTACACCGTCAACGCCCGCCACGGTCACGTCACAATCCACGTTAAGTGCGGTTTCTCCTGCGACCTGGGAAAGATCGACGGGAATGTTTCCTGCACGCGTGCCGTTGCCATCAAGAGAAACGCTTGCACTGACAATAAGTACAGTACCGGCAAACAGTTTTATAATTGCCGTTCCCTCGCCAGGCGCGCCGCTAATAACAAGCGAGTATTTTAAAAAGCATTGTTTAAAACTTATTGCGTTAAGCGGCCCCAATCGCGGGCGCAATATCTCGTTTGTTGGATTGCTTGCAACGACGCCGAGATCAATGGCTTTATTTGGCTCAAAATTCAGGGTTGTACTGTTTGCCATAATTGTGCTGGCCATTATAAAATTCTCCCTAATTGCAGTGATTTGTCTATAGTAATGAAAATGTTTCCAGGCGTCATAATGCTAAAATTATCTTCAATATTTTCACTTGCAAACGACCGGTTGCCGGTTGATAAAACTCGGGTACGGTTTCCGTTTGCGTCACTGCTCACGTCGAAAGTATAAACGCTATCAAGATAATTGCCTACCACCTCACGGCGATAATAAAACTCCAAAGAGGCCTTAATAAGCTGGCCCAAAATAGCAACGCCCGACACGTCCTCTTGAATCGTAAAATTGGCGGTAATTTGTGGCTCTGCCTGGCTTTTATAAATTGAATCTATAACGCCGCAGCCTGGTATCACCGCTTTAAATTCTGGCTTTGAACTGAAATCGCGTAATACCTTTAAAACGGGAACACCCTCTACTCCTGGTGCAAATTGCGAATTGCTGGCAACGTGTGAATTTCCAACCGCTATAAATCCTGCAGACCAATCGCCGGATCCAATAAGCGCATCATCTATTTGTTCCTTAAATTCAAAGGTGGTTCCATCGTATATAATCGCGTCTACTCCAATAGCGCCCCACAATTCGTCAGTGACAAAATTGTACGAAAAGCGAGAGTTGCCATTAATATCTACTTGAAAAGGCTGTTCAATGGTACGCAAAAGATTAAAGTTTTCATCAACAATATCCCAAAAACCGTTATCTTTTGCGATTATTAGCGTTGAATCTTTATAGTCGGTTATGTCGGTTATTGTTCCCGAAATTGGCGTATAAATAATTCTGCCTGGGTCGCTGGACGATTCAGTATAGGCGAGCACGTTGGATAGGTCGAGTTCTTTAACCGCAAACAACCCCACGCTATAATTATGTCCCACGGTTAAATTACGTTTTGCGGCTTTTGTGTCGATAGTTCTTACAAAATTTAATTGATTATCGTAAACGAAAATAAAACCGTTATCCCCACTATATCTATACCCGGTACAAAATATATACCCACCAAAGCCCCGCCCGTTAACCACATTGCCTAGGCCTTGCAATTGTTCCCCTGTGTCAGGAAAACTGCTAGTAATTAAAGTCTGTTGTTTAACATAATTGGTTATTGACATTTTCGACGGCTCAAGCGAAATGCTTAAACCTTCTCGCGTATCAGCCACGGTTGTGCCGTCCGCTTTGCGCAAAATTGGCTCGATGCTCACGTCGCCTTGAATTATCTTACGGTCAAATCCGCCAAAGCCAATAACGAAAACAATGGCCTTTGCATTGTCAGTATCATTGATTAACGTAACGCCGCGAAAAACTGTATCGCCTCCACTGCGCCGCTCGTCACCGGACTGCATCAATGTGGATTTTCCATTAATGACAACGCGAATCGAACCGTCCGAAAATTTGCAATAAACGAACTCACCAACAACGGGGATTTCCACCGTAGAATTAGCCGGAACCAGGCGCGAATAATCTTGAGCGTCGCGGTTTACTGGCAGCGGCAAATCTTCAAATTGTGACATTATTTCATTCCTTTCGCGATTGCGTAAATTAGACCAAGCGCCGCCACCCCACCAATGACGTATATAAGCGACTGGGATGTATCAGCCACTTCGCCAGATTCACCGCGCACCGAACTGCTCGCCAGCTTTTGCACCCCGCGGAACGACTCGTTAACCAACCCGAACGCGTCGCGAATGGTGCCGCCCACCTCGTTTTGTAGGGTCTTGCCAAACTCAAACGCCCGCGCGCTGTTATCATCCACCGTCGCAAGTGACTTGTTCAGTGCGTTATCGGCGGTTGCTAGGCTGCGATCTATAGCGCCTAAATCTGTGAGTGTGACGGTTGTATCGCCTGAATCGGTAAACACGCCCACCCCGTCCTGAACCGCAAGCTGTCGATTGTCGGTATTCGTGGTACTGGCTGTTTTTGAACTTGAACGCCCGCCCATTTTTAAACCTCACGTATAAAAATAAATTCTATTTCCGCGCCTATGCTTTTTGCGTAACGCATCGCGCCAGGTCTGGAACTGTGAAAGCGAACAAAGCGGAAACCTTTTTGCTTTGCGACCTCGCGCCAGTAATTAAACGCCTCGATACCGCCCGCGCCCTCATACGCGACAATGACCAAATCAGGAAAATCATTACGAATAATGCTAACGCCCTGGCCACACTCAAACGCGCCACACTCGCCGCTGCGTAATTGCTCCAATACCACAAGGGCATCACGTCCAAGGGCACGCCGACACCGTGAAACTGCGGCAAAAGGCGCTAGAGGGCGCATCATCGGTTTATCACTGCAAACGCGATAATGCCAGCAACTAAAATCAAAGCGGGTATGGTGTAATTGGCGGGATCTGCCTGGGTGCCAGTATTGAACTGAAGTCCGCCCACGCTGCCGCCGCCAGAATACGCCGAACCGCTGCGGCTTGGCCCCGCGTCACCGCCGAACTTTTGCCCGCCTGTACCGCCAGACAATCCACCCAATAGCGCCATAGCTGTCATTATTTAATCCTCTTATAAAGCAGGTAGCCGCCACCGATCAGCGCCGAAAGTTGCAGAACGGCTTTTGTTACGTCGCTGGCACCTTTATACACACCGTAGGTGGCACCGCCGAAAAGCAACGCACCGCCGCCGTAAATGAATAAAGGAATCAGCGGCATCCTATTTCCTCGCAATAAACACAACCAGGCCAACGAGCAACAAAACGCCCGCGCCACCGATTGCAAGTTGCTGGTTTGAAAAGCCGTTCATCGTTGGAACCGGTTCGCCTGGGGTATTGTCCACAGGTGCCCAACTTTCCACGCCAGGGTTCTGCCCTGGGCGCGGCCCGTTTTGGTACGGCTCTTCGTAAGCCGACGTTGGCCCAACAAAGCGATCAATGCTGGCATTTACGCCGTTAGTCGCAATGTCTTTTAAAATATCCGACCAACTTTTAGCGCCGCTGTTGTCTTCCATTTGAGCCACCTTTAAATGCCGATACCGTCAAGGTATTCAATCAGAACCGGAACCGCCGCGCCTTCGCTCATGGTCAGTTTGACGTTGAACGCCTGAACGCCGCCCGTAATGATACCGCTGGCGCCGTTGCCAAATTCAGTTGGGTCAACGATAAACCAATCATCATTGGGCACGCGCACACCGTCCGCCTGGATTACGGCATTCAATGCTTTTGTGCGATCAAAAATAATCGTATCGTCTCGCTCAATACGCACTCGAGTGATTTTGTCCGATTGCAACATAATACGATTCATGACCGGACCAAGTTGCAGATCCGTAATATCGTACTCACCGCTGCCCGCTGGGGTATACGTGAAGTTTTTCACGGATTTAATCAAGCCGACGGAACTGGCGGGGCTGGTGCGCGCTGTCAGCGTAAACAATGGCGCGGACGCCGCTGCGGCAATGTCAAATTCCAGTGACATGCTTGTGATCGGTGTTGGATCGTTGGGATCGCCTGTACCGATGGAAGTCAATTCTTCCGCATCTTTGCTGCGCAAATTGTAGCGATCAAAGTCAATCGTAAGAACGCCCGCCGCTGCGCTGCGGCCTTCAAAAACGCCCAAAAGCGATAGAAGCGTCGCGCCTTTATAACGCAAGGCCACGTCACCGTTAATAACGAGGCGTAGCTCTGTCATTTGCGCTAGGGTCACGCCCGCGTATTCCATAAAAATCTGATGATACGTGCGCCCACGCGGCAAGCGTAGCACTGCGGTATTGCCTGGGGTATTACCTTCGACGCCTGGCAAGCGTGCGGTTCTGGGCATTGTCATAATTTTAATCCTTCAATAGCGGTCTGTTAAGAAATTGACTTTTTGCTGGTTATCAGTCAACGAACGGGAGAAACGAAAAAAAGCCTCCGCCTGTGTTCGGTATGATTAATTCGCGCGTTGCTGGCACGCGACGACTCGCCGCCAATACAGCAACGGCGATTGCCGCAACCTTCAATGCTTTTTGATAATTCATAGATCACCCTAGAACCAAGTCGCGGGTTTGTGGAATACGCATGGCAATGGCAATCACCGCCAAAGTCACGGCAACATTCATAACAACGGTTTTATTAATCATCTTTGTCGATCCTTACAGTTGGGTTTTGATTCTGTTCGTCAGATAGACCACTATCAGCCCCGCCGCTACTGAGATGACCAGTTTTTCTGCTAGTGGGTTTAATTTCATCCGTTACGGCTCCTGGCATGGGCTTTGCTTTAGAAAGTTGAGTAATACGCCCATTTTCCGAGCGAGTCAAATTTTTATTTAGGGTATCGGCAAAAATCGCGCCAATCGCCGCGCCAATTAATTTGATAAGAATAGGATTCATTGGATTACCTCAAAAAAGTTTCATGCGTTGAGCAGGCACAAAGCGCCCGACCTTGAAAAATTCGCCAGGCGCAAAATTCGCCGCCTCGACTAATTCCGGCTTGTTAAATTCTCGCGCGTACACTTTGCAATCCTCAAGCGCACTGGCGAACAAAAACAGGTGCCGACATTGGTCGCGGACTGTGCGATTAATCATCGTTCCCCGTTGGCTGATGTACGTCACTGAATGGCCCCAGTGTCGCGATTTTGTCGCGGTCTTCGTCATCAGCTTATCGTACTGGCCGACGCTTTCGCCCGCCTCGTCTATAAAGGCCATACAAGACCTGGAATTAAAAAACACGTCCATAAATTCGTATTGATTATCGGTTTGGTAGTCGCTCGTCCAGCCTGGATCATGCATAGGGTCAAGTACCAAAACGCCGATGCCCTGGCTTTTATAACGCGCTGATAGCTGTTTGGCCAACGACGTTTTCCCGCTTTCTGTCATGCCGACGATTAGACAGTGGCTCATTTTGTTTCTGACTGCGCTGGTGGTTCGGCTTTTTCCTTTAATTGCTGAACTTTGCCGCCGGATTTTTTCACCTTGTAATTGAAATATTTTGACGCGAACCAGTCTTTTAATTTTCCGACTCGGCTTTGTGTTTTCGGCATTGCAAAACGCGGCCCCGCATAGGAAAGCATCACCATCGTTAACACCATACCTGGGGGTATATCCTCCATTTCTTTCGCTTCAAAATAATCCGCGAACGCCTCGTTTAATCCTTCCTGTTCGTCAACGCCGTATTGAGCGTTTTTAATCGGCTTCCATTCTTCGCCGCCGATCATAACAGAAACGCTGGTGAGCATCCTCGCGGCGTGAATGCCGGTCGCCCGACGTTTAAAGCTTACATCCTGGCCCGAATTTTGCGTACTTGTGCCAGGCGTGCCAGGCGTGACAATGTGTGACGGCTGGCGCGCTGCATCGCCGCCCGCTTTGCGCCCTGGACGTTTGCGCAGCTTGCCGGAGGACGTCGTGACCGGATCACCGTTGGAGTCTGTTACGTGAATGCCAGGATCAAAAGAGGAACCGCTTGTGTCTTTCAAATCGGCGAATTGCGCTTTTCGTTGTTCTGTCTTTTGCATTTCAATCGCCACGGTATGCTCCGATACCTCCGGCTGCTCGGATGCCAGGGAACCGGCAAGCGCGTCAACGTCTGCTAATGCACTATTCGGTTCCGCTGCTATCGGTTCCGGTTTTTCAATCTTAATCGCCATTGGAATGGGCCTTTAATATGAGTACAAGCAAAAAGAATACCAGGTCTTCAAAACAGTATAAAGAATCATTAAAGGAATTGCGAAAGTATTACAATTTTAGTTTCGATCTTCGCAATAAACTCACACCCGCCCGTAAAGCGGCAATCACCCGCGCCGAAAACCGTTTCAAAACCACCATCAAACCGGCATTGGAAAAGGGCGGCAAATTCGTGAAGGCGAGTAGGCGCACTAAAGCCGCAGTGCAGGCGCTAGGCGGCTCGCGGGCAATCGCGACCAAAGGCTATGTTTTAACGCCGCCGATTAATGCTGATTCGGTTCGATACGATAAAAAGCAAAACGCAATAATCACGAAAGTAAAAGGCGCTGTTTTTAAAACCTATCTGATAGCCGATCCCGTCAAATTCGTAAAAAATCCAGACGCGTTTATGAAGAAATTACCGGATTTCAAGAAAGCCGATTTTGTCCGCTTGAACGTTGGGGCGGGTCATTACCTCGGCAACCTGTCATACGACAAGACCAGCTTTAACCGATACATCACCACCGAATTAAACAACCCCGAGGATTTCATTACGGGCGTTACTTTGGTTTTTGGGGATGATTTTATATGAGTAAGAAAAAGCCTTTTGCTGTGATTGATACTGAAACCGATCCTTTCCTCGCGGGTCGCGTGCCGGAACCGTTTTGTGCCGGATTCTGGGACGGTTCTGAGTATTCCGACTATTGGGGGGATGATTGCATTCAATACCTGTGCGAAGACCTGGCCGATTATGACGGTTACGTATACGCCCACAACGGCGGCAAATTTGATTTCCATTTTATGCTCGATTATATCAACCCTGGGAGCATCAAAATCATTAACGGGCGCATAGCCGAAATGAAAATAGGGAAAGCGACGCTTCGTGATTCCTATTTAATTTTGCCGGTTCCGCTGTCTGCCCACGAAAAAACGAAAATAGATTATTCCATTTTTGAGCGTGAGGAACGCGACGAAAACAAGCGCGAAATTTTGGATTATCTGGGGGATGATTGCCGCAGCCTTTACGGCTTTATAACGGCTTTTTTCGATCGATTCCCGAGGCGTTTGACGCTGCCAGGCATCGCAGTACAGGAAATAGAAAAAGCCTGCGGCAAGATCGAACGGCTGGACAAAACGCATGATACAAAATTCCGTCATTTCTATTACGGCGGGCGCGTGGAATGTTTTGAATCCGGCAAGATTACCGGAGATTTAAAACTGATTGATATAAATAGCGCATATCCCGACGTAATGACGAAAGACCACGCCCACGGGCCGGAATATCGCGTCACCACGCGCATTCCAACAAACGAGACAAAACGCCTTTGCTCTTTCTATCACTTCATAGGTGCCTCGCGCGGGGCGGTTCCGCAGCGCAATGACAAAGGCGGCATTGTTTTCGGTAATACAGCAGGGGAATACAAGATCACAGGGCGCGAATTAATGGCGGGGCTGGACACCGGCACGCTCGATATAAACCAAATGATCGCAGTATACGTTCCAAAAAAGACGATCAATTTTTCGGCTTTTGTCGAAAAGTATTACGCGGAAAAATTGTCCGCAGAAATAGCAGGCGACAAAACCGGCAGGCTGTTTGCTAAACTGATAATGAATAGCGCCTATGGCAAGCTCGGAGCCAATCCAGAGAAATATTGTGATTACGAAGTCGGAGAACCTGGGGTTACTCGCGCGTTTATAGAGGCGGGGTATTCCCTTGAATTGACCGAATTTGGCCCGTTTTGGCTTTGGTCGCGCCCGATTGATAGCGATAGCCCACAGGCCAGGTACTTCGATGTCGCTACCGCTGCCAGCATCACCGGAGCCGTTCGCGCGTTTATGTGGCGCTCGATTAATTCGGTATCGCGCCCTATTTATTGCGATACAGACAGCATTCTGTGCGCGGATACAGGTGATTTACAAATGGGCGATGCCCTGGGGCAGTGGAGCGTAGAGGCACACGTTACGGAAGCGCATATAGCGGGCAAAAAATTGTACGCAATGGAAACCATGGCCGGATGGAAAACGGCGAGCAAAGGCGTTAGAGCGTCAGCAGACCAAATCATAAAAGCGGCAGCGGGGGAAAATGTGACGGTTATTCGCGATACGCCGACGTTTTCGGCAAAAAGCGTGCCAAAGTTCCAAAATCGCATAATAAGAAATACTGCGATAGTTGTTTGAATCAGCGGAAAAATCGAGTATTGTTGACTCCTGGCAATTACGCCGGTTACTCAAAATTTAAAGGAACTTATTATGTCTACATTGCCCGCCGGTTTTCGTGTATCAAAAAACGTCACCCTTCCGCTTTCTAAGTGGAAAAATGAAACGCCGAAGTATCTGCAATTTAAAGGAGAGATTTTTCTAGGCAAACAGCTTGCCGATGCGAAATTGGACGCGGACGGAAAAGCGCAAAAGCCCGCCCATTTGGCGAACGTGGTAGATTTGGAAACAGGCGAAGAAATGCAAGTTATTTGTGCAAGTGTTTTGAAGGCGACGTTAGAAGAAGAATATCCTAATGGCGCGTATGTCGGTAAAGCATTCATGCTTACTCAGCATCGCGACACCGCGAAAAAGTACAATACGTATTCAATCAGTGAACTGGAATTTGAAGCCGACGCAAAACCAAAAAGCGCAAAGGCGTAAACGGTTTTGAAAATTGAAGCCCGCCAACGCGCGGGTTTTATTTTGTTCATTCAACGGGTGATATTATGGCTAAGTTATATTTTGATGCTGTCGCTCTGGTTCGGAGCGTTTTGGCTGGCGCAAAGGTAAAACCAGAATTTCAGAAAAAGTGGATTGTCGAAGTCTGGAACGAAAACGCCGCGCTTTATGAATACTTGGTAGCATTGCATATGCAAGGCGACGATTTGACCGCTCGCCTGGTGCCGGCTTTGGATCACAGCAGGGGCAGCGCCAGGATCACTACTGAAAGCATTGCCAGGCAGTGCGCGGACTACCTCACGGCACAAGGCAAGATCGCCAGGGCGGTTCTGAAATGAAAAAGTATACATACGTGCTCCGCGCCTGGCATCCTGACAATGGCGATATCCAAAGAGCAATATCAAATGACCTCGCGGAATTGGATGCCCTGGCGATCCGCTTGAATGATTCGGAGCAAGCGGACAATCCAGGCAGTGAATTACACTTTCACGCGGAGCGAGCGGATACACCGCTAATGCTTCCATCAGTGGATCAAGTGGCAGCGGCAGTGAGGATTAAAAAATGATTCCTGTTATACATATTTTCTACACCGCAGAAACAGCCAAGCAAGCGTTTAGCGCGATTATTCTATACCCCATGAAAAACGGCATGACGGATGCAAGCGAAGGCGGCGCGCGCGTTGAGGACGTGCAAAGCGCACAGGCGAGCGCTACACGGGGACGGATAAAACGGGGAATTGATAGCCGAGCGCCGATAATCGCGACAAAAGTATCAAGAACGCATTTTAACGATGTTAGGCGGAGAATTAAGGGTTAAAATAAAAGTTGTACTATTGGCGGAAAAGGCGGATAATTCCTTTGTAGACTCAAAACACCACAAAGGAATTATTTATGTCAGTCACCAGCATTTACCGCGTTACTTTCATAGACGGTCAAAGTGAGATTTTTAGCGCATTTAGTGCAATGCACGCCGCGCAGAAAGCCGATGAAATTACAAGCAACGAAGTTGTTAAAATCGAAATAATCAGCCGCGTAATGGCATAAATAATTTTTCGCAAAAATAAAACAAAAATGCCAGGCTCACACCCTGGCATTTTTCGTGCCAGGTTTTCCCGCGTCAAGAACCATGCCAAGTTTTAGTCACTCAGAAATAAATCGCAAAGTCAATACCCTAAATCGC
>Ga0306898_1000798_pt1 | contig 11162 bp, 14 predicted proteins | sample AntRauMFilla1564_FD_190424 | JGI IMG/M metagenome (GOLD analysis project Ga0306898, IMG submission 190424) | Saline lake microbial communities from Rauer Islands, Antarctica - Metagenome Filla 1 #564 (v2) (version 2) | ecosystem: Environmental > Aquatic > Non-marine Saline and Alkaline > Saline ...
GCCTTACGGTGGCTCAAATGCGCTGGGGGCTGTAGCCTTTGTAGAGGCTTTTGCTGAGTTACAGGCTCAGTGTAAAGACTTAAGGCTATCATTCACGCATATCGTTTTTGCTTCTAGCTCTGGCGGCACCCATGCTGGTTTAATGCTGGGAAATAAGCTTTTCAAATCGCCTTGCCAAATAGTGGGGATAAATATTGATAAAGATGAAGCGGGTGAGGCTTCCTTTCATCAAACCATTGTATCTCTTGCAAGCAGTGCAGCGAGGCTAATAGGCGAAGACTGTACGTTTTCAGACTCGGATTTAACGCTTAATCTTGATTACGTAGGGGAAGGCTATGGTGTGGTGGGCGCCTTAGAAAATGAAGCTATTTCGATGACTGCGCAAACACAAGGGATATTATTAGATCCGGTTTATACGGGTAAAGCGATGGGTGGCTTAATTGATATGATCCGTGCTGGCCAATTTAAGCCAAGCGACAGGGTTTTGTTTTGGCATACCGGCGGAGCACCTGCTTTATTTGCTTATTCGAGTGCGTTAGATTTAGCGCAAAAATAGTAGTACGCTTGGATAGGGATTCCGAACGTTTTGCGCCTACGCTGCCATCGCTAAAGCGGTAATTGCGCTGGGTAAGAAGAGCTTAGGCTTACAAGTGCTTGCCTAGGCAGCGGAAACCTTAGAGCAAGCGCAGATTCTAAAGACCTCACAGTGCGCTACTCAGCATGTTTTTACTGTAGTGGGCCGGTAGCGTTTGAACAGGCGTTGCTTCACGCTATGATTTTCGTTGAGTAGCTTTAACGCTCAACAGGGGCATCGTTGATTTTTGGCGTGCCATCGTCGTTAAATTCAGAAACTGCTTCATTAGAGGACTTCCAACGCTCTTTTTCTTTATCTGTTGCTTTGGGTGAAAATAGCCCCGTGAACGCGTAAAAAATACCAATTAAGGGCGCCGTCCAGCAGGCAAATGCGAGCGGTATATACAAAAGGTTCTCCAAATTGCCATCTACAATACCAAGACCGAGTGTTGAAATCACAAACGCGCCACCTGCATTCCACGGAATTAATGGCGACATTAGGGTGCCGCCTTCTTCAATTGCACGCGATAAATTTAAGGTTGAATACCCCATACCACGGTAGACTGGTGAATACATTCTTCCTGGCAAAGCGACCGATAGATAAGGGTCACCCGCGACTATATTCGTGGCAAAAGCAGTTCCAACCGCAGCTGTTTGAATGCCAGCAAAGCTAGTTACTTTACTCTTGATTTTATTAATAATTGACTTTAAACACCCTGTTTTTTCAAGTGCACCGCCATAGCCTAGCGCAATCAATATCAATGAAATTGTCCACATCATTGATTGAATACCCCCACGATTCAGCAAACTGTCAATCTCTTGAATGCCGGTACTAATTGAATAACCATTGTTGGCATAATCAAAGATTGACTGCAGGCTTTGCCCCTGCAAAATCATCGCGGTTGCACCACCCACAACCACGCCGGCAAATAGCGACGGAATGGGTGGGTATTGCTTTATGGCCAAACCCATGACCACCAAGGCCGGTAATAGTACCCATCCTGAAATATAAAAGTTTTCACTTAAAGCGCTTGTAATCCCCTCAACTTGCTCAAACGAAACGCTTTGGGTGTCTATCACGAAAAATCCGACGAGCAAATAAATGACGAGGGCGATTAGCATAGCGGGGATTGTTGTTGGCATCATATTCTTTATATGGGAAAAAACGTCTGTGCCGGTAACCGCAGGTGCTAAATTGGTTGTGTCGGAGAGTGGCGAAATTTTATCGCCAAAAAACGCGCCAGAAACTACAGCGCCGGCGGTCCAATACATAGGAATGTCAAAGCCTTCTCCAATACCCATCAGGGCTAAGCCAACGGTTCCTATACTCCCCCAACTGGTGCCAAGAGAAACAGATATCAGCGCACAAATAACCATAGCAGACGGCAAAAATATTTCAGGTGAAAGTATCTTTAAGCCATAATAAATGATACTGGGGACGGTGCCGCTGGCAATCCAAACACCTATAATCATGCCAACTATGATTAACACAGATACTGATGGCAAAGCCACGTGAATAACGTGAAAAATCCCTTTCTTAATATCGTCCCATTGCAAGCCTAACTTAATGCCAACGATGCTAGTAATGGCTAAACCGATGGCAAGTGGAATGTGTGGTTCAAAAACGCCGAAGTAAAAAATTTGAGTGCCAAGAATGAAAAGCGTTAACACGATAGGCGTCAAGGCAAGCGCAAAGCTTGGTGTTTCATAGTCTGTTTTTTTCATTCAAATGCCTCATGGCTTTTTACGATTTTGGGACCTTTTCTTGGTTGAGGTCAACAATGACGATATCAGCGCCATCTTTTGCTAAGCCAAACGCAATAGCTCTTCCAGCACCTTTAGCAGCGCCAGCGGCTAATGCGGTTTTACCTTGTAATGACATACGTGTTCCCTCTTCGTTGCTGGATTAAAAAGGTCGCTGTACCGATTTGGGTCTTAATTTACTTCCGAAGTTACTTCGATATCAATGTTGTTGCGGGTGGCTTTAGAGTAGGGGCAGACTTCGTGTGCCTTTTCGACCACTTTTTGGAAGGCATCGGTTGACAAATCTGTACTGTTTGCGATGACGTGAATTTTAATCGCTAGCTTGTAATCGTGATTATCGCCCTGCAGCAAATCTACTGTCGTTTCAGTAATTGAAGCAAAGCTGACGCCTTCCATTTTTTTAACCACGCCTAGCGCACTATCAAAACAAGCGCCATAGCCCATGGCTAGCAGTTGTTCAGGATTGTTTCCTGTTTTATTGCCGCCAGGTGGTGACATGCTGACCTCAAGGTCGCTGTCGCTTAAGGTAGCCGTGCCGACACGGCCGCCTGTAATGGTAGATTTAGTAGAATATAGAGATTTCATAGTGGATCCTTTATCGTTGATTTATAAGTGACGGGGCAAACTTAATACGTTTTCGGAATGATTAAGAAACGACTGATTCACTAGGCAATCTAATTGCTTGTGAACCCAAGCCATTTAAGTGTGAAATTTTTTCACTATCTTGGTAACTTTGTAACAGTATAGAAATGCCTTTGTAACCTTTTAGTCTTTCTCTAATATTAGCAGTGAAGGATGTTAACTGATTGAATAAAAATGATTCTTTCACCATATTTACATGCCTTTTTCATTTGAATAGTGTTCAATTGTAAGATTTCTACTTTTACTTACTTCAAGTTTTAGGCCATGTTTACAATCTGATACTTACATCATATATATCGCAGTTTATATATTTTAAGGACGACTAATAATTGAAGCGATGATTTTATTTTTACTATTTCCTGCCAGCTTTCAATCGTTTAGTGCGTTTACCACCATAAAAATTTACAATGCCTAGCAATGCCGTTCAAACGGAATCTATCGTTATTAGGATATCCCACAGATGAAGCAAGATGTGCAAGTGTTAGCTGATTTAAAGCGTCTGCGTAGCGGCGAGCGTCTTTGGCTAGCCGTGTTTTTGGTAATCATACTTATCAGCACTTTGTGGTTTAGTATTGAAGGTACCGACTGGCAAAATACGCATTCTATACTGCTTAATTGGCTGGTAAGTCCGATAAGCGCTATCAGCGGTGTATTGTGTGTGGTGATGGTGGCCAAAGGCCTATTATCTAACTGGATTTGGGGACTTATTAGTGCGCTTTGCTATGGGCTAATTGCGTGGACCTCAGGTTACTATGGTGATTGGCTGCTAAATTGGTTTTATTTCCTACCGGCTCAGATTTTTATTTACCTTAGCTGGAAAAATCAGATGAGCAGCGATACTAACATCGTCAATATGCGTAGGCTTGGTTGGCATTGGCTATGGGTCGTTGCCTTAGTGCTGCTGGGCATTGGATTGGGTGCATTGCTATTGATGCAGGTCGATGGCTTTGTCAGCGAAGCACTGAAACGCAATTCAATGGTGTATGGCAGTTTGCAGCAGCTAACCGGCAGCAGTTGGAGTGGACCCCTGCTAGACAGTTCAACTGTGATGCTTCAAATCACTGCCCAGTTGTTGATGATCCGTATGTTCACCGCACAGTGGGCTTTCTGGCTATTAACCAATGTGTTAAGCATTTTTGCATGGTCAATGGTGCTTATTACCGAGCCCAGCTCAGCGCCCTACGCTGTGCCTACCTTATTTATGTGGCTGGCATTTTTAATAAATTCAGTGTACGGTGCGGTCAATTGGCATTATGGAGCGAAAGCAGCGCAATGAAAGTTGGTTTATTTCCGGGTAAGTTTCTACCGCCCCATCGCGGGCACATTACGGCGATATTGCGTGCTCACGCCCTGTGCGACAAACTATATGTCGTGATCAGCGAGCGCAGTACTGAAGATACGGCACTGTGTGACGATGCAAACTTACCGCATATTGCTGGCGTGTTGCGACAACGCTGGCTATCACAAGAGCTACAGGGCTTGGGTATCGAGGTCATACTGCAAAATGATGGCAATACGCCTCCTTTTCCGCAGGGCTGGCCCGCCTATTCCGCACTACTCAAGCAAAATACACCTGAACCGTTCAACCTCATCTTCGGTGGAGAGGAGAGCTATCGTGATGGTTATAACCAGTATTTTCCGGGTACTGACTACATATTATTAGACCCTCAGCGCACCCAATGGCCCATTAGTGGCACCGCCATTCGTCACAGGCCATACCTACACTGGGACTATATTGCCGGCGCTGCTCGCCCGTTTTTTGCCCGCAAAGTGCTGATCACTGGGCCAGAATCCTGCGGAAAAACAACGCTAACGCGCAAGCTGGCAAAAGTCTATTGCACTTCATGGTCTGAGGAGCTTGGCCGCGATTATCAAGAGGACGTGATTGGCGGCAACGGCGATTTATTTGATTTAGAAGATTTTAATCGCATAGCGCACTTGCAATATGAGCAGGATCTTGTGGCCTTGCGCAGTGCCAACAAGGTCTGTTTTTTTGACACAGATGCTGTGGTAACGGCCTTTTTTAGTGAAGTGTTTCTGGGTGAGGTTGCCACGCGCGTGCACAGCTTTATTAACCCAAACAAATACGATTTAATCATTGCGCTTAAACCTACAGTGCCATGGATAGCCGACGGTATACGGGAGTTGGGCACGCAAGCTGAGCGCGATCATAGCTTTGATAAACTTATGCAGCTGTATCAAAGCTGTGGTTTTGATGCTAATAAGGTTTTGATCATCGATTCGCCCGACTACTATCAGCGGCTAGAAGCCTGTATTACGGCAGTAGATAAACTGCTATAGCGCTGCCATGCCCAGTGCTGAATCCCACTTGCTAAACACCGCAACTGAATTTAAAAATCAATCGCCAAAACCACTTTACCCTGGGTCTTGCGTTGTTCATTCTCGTCTTGAGCCTTTGCTGCTTCTTTTACAGAACGAATATTAATCGTTGGTGTTTTTACTTTTTTAGCATCAATTAATTGCGCGATTACTGTTAACTCTGCACCAGAAGGTTCGACGAAGACAAAAGTTGCTTGAACACCAAGTTCACGAGCTTTGTTTTCATCAGGTGGCTGTACGATACTTACCAGGCGGCCACCTTTTTTTATCGTAAGCCATGCTTCGTCAAGTGAGTCTCCCCCAGAAGCATCAAACACTACGTCAACGCCTTGGGGAGCTATTTTTCTAACCGATTCCACAACATTGCCTTTGGTATAATCAATTGTATGATCCGCACCTAGAGTTTTTAGGTACTCGTGGTTCTTAGAGCTTGCCGTGGTAATTACAGTGGCGCCTTGGACCTTGGCGAATTGAATTGCTAAGCTACCGACGCCACCTGCTCCCGCAGTAATAAAGACAGTTTCACCCTTTTTTAAGTCCGCTGTATTAAAAAGGCTTTGGTATGCGGTCAGGCCCACTAGGGGAATCGCTGCTGCTGCTGAGAGTTCAAGTGTACTGGGCTTGAGTGCCACTGCGCTCTCTGATAGATTGATAAACTCCGCGTATGTACCATCATGGACCTCTGCTTTTCTAGCGTAGGCATAAACTTCGTCTCCCACTTTAAAAGAACTAACAGTGCTGCCGACTGCAGTGACTTTGCCAGCCACATCCCAGCCTGGGACTATGGGCAGTTTGTGAAACAGCATTTCCACAAGGTGTCCGGCTCTAATTTTTGCATCTACAGGGTTTACAGAAGTAAATGCGATGGCTACTGTGACTTCGTCATCTTTAAGATCGGGAAGTGTTATGTCGGAAGTTTTAAGAACCGATGAATCACCAAATTTGTCAAAAATTATTGCTTTCATTTTTTCTCCATTTTTTTAGTACCCTTGCCTTTGCAAGGGGCGATGTTGTTAAGATAGCCACTGTGTGACATTAATCAAACGAATTAGAATAATAATTGGTATCAAAAATATTAATATCAATACTAAAGACCTGAATTTAGACTATAGGATGAATTAACACTATACCCTTCGTTACAGCTGTCTTGTGGCATGGATTGATATTTGCTAAAGGAAGTTTGTGGTGATATTTGTGAAAATGGCAGCCGTTAATAACTTATGTTAGTAATCCTTTGGTACTGAAATCCTGAGAGCTACGCGCAATACGCCCTACCATGAAAAAGTATTTTGCTAGTATCGTGTTAAATTGGGCTATGCTCAAAAATCGAAGTCGCGTTGAACGGAAAAATCTTTGTTGTAGGGCTCGTCGCTGGTTGGTCATTGATAGTCTCCTTGTGAAATCAATGACGCTTTTTTAGCGCGGTTGCGCTACTTTAGAAGAAGGCCTATATTGAACGCTTACTTTCGAAAATACTACAATTAGGTATGAAACAGCACTACGCCTACTACATCACATGACCATATTTTGCCTAATTCACCAGTGGAAACACTATGGGGGTTGTCGCCCGCAATATTATGACCATAATAGTAGTCGATGTGGACTAAGCGTTTAATAATAGCGCCAAAAATGAGATGGTTTACAATTACTATATCACCCACTTCAAGCTTTTTGAGCCAAGTTGCTCGCACAAGTGCGAAGGCTTCGGGCTTTAAGTTGGGCAACATGCTGTTGCCTACTACTTTAATAATATTGAGCACTTTTTTTACTTAACGTTTAAGTTCGGATAAATTACATTTTCAGCAGGCGGGTAAGGACATAAAGCTGTGTAGGTATCCACGCCTTTACTTTAGACGCATTTCTAATAATGAGCTTGTAAGCTGCAAAACCAATGCAAACGGCTCCAGCAGCCAAAGAACAATAGAATAAAATATGCACAAAATTACTCGTCCAGCTTTCATGGTCGTGGCCTGGGTGGGCAAAAACTGCGCTTGATGTAAATATCAGCATGGTACTAACAATTGATTTCAAAAATAGTGTTATAGACATTATTTTTATCCTTAATGAACATGGTTTGAATTATTATTTGAAGGTGTTTTGGTTTTATTTCCAACAGTATTAGATGCTTGTAAGGTCGTTGGGCTTGTAAAAGTCAACAGCTGGCGTTTAGCTTTCATGAGTCCCCACGTTAAGTCGGCGGCTTCTTCAGAGTTAGGTGCTGTGCTTTTCAACTTTGTTTGTATGTAAACGAATGCACCTTCTAAAGAGAGTTTTACTTCGAGGTAGCGTTCTTGTTGAGCGTATAAGTCGGCAATATTATGAAAACTTACAAGGAGCATACTAACCGTTTGTTTACTTATTGCCTGTTCACAAAATGCTGAAATAGCCACATTAATTGTTTTTTTATAAAGTATTTCTGCATGTACAAAATCTTCTTGTTCAAACGCCATATTTGCAATTTCAACGCGTATTTTCCAACTCTCAAAATAGTCGTAAGAATGATGTTGACCAGTGTCTGCATTACTATTGCTAAGCAAGTCACTATTTGAAGCGGTGCGGCCATTACTTTTTACCATAAAATACAATCTCTCATTAGCAGTAATATATTAAGCTTGGTGGAACCCATTTGAACACCGTAGACTAATATTTATTTTAATGCAAATGATAACGATTGTTATTTGTATTTATGTGATTATAATATAGTTTCTTTTTTTGAAACTAAGGGTTTGTTATGAAATACAAAATGTTATCTATGGCCTCAATGTTACTCGTGTCGAGCATTACGCTGGCAGAAACATGCAATATAGACGTAGAGGTGGGTGACCATATGAACTTTGCACCTGGCGCAATGCAGGTGTCGGCGTCTAAATGTGACAGCGTTACACTGACAATAAAGCATACCGGCACCGTTCCTCGTAATGCAATGGGCCACAACTGGGTGCTCACGCTTACAGAGGATGCTCAAGGGACAGCACAAGAAGGATGGGCTGCTGGATTAGATAATGAATATCTAAAACCAGACGATAGCAGAGTTATCGCGAGTACTAAGGTGGTGGGTGGGGGCGAAAGCGATACAATCGCGTTCGATTTTAGCCAATTAGAAGTAGGCGGCGATTACACCTTCTTTTGCTCTTTTGTTGGACACTTTGCGATAATGCAGGGTAAGTTTACAGTAGTGGAATAATGCAATAACGCAAATAATGCAATAACGCAATAGTGCAATAACGCGATAGTGCAATAACGCGATAGTGCAATAACGCGATAACGCAATAATGTGAACTCAAAGGCCGAAGCGTTGGCACTAACATCCGCGCTTAGGTTTTTGATTGCCCTTTTACCTGCTGGCTTATTATAGCGGCAATGTCAAAGGCGCATCCGTAAAAAGGAATAGCTTGCCTGTACATTTTGCTTGCGGCAAGCCTTTCGCCTTCTAATTCATTATTGGCTAGATGATCCAGCGAAATATAGGGGTGTTCGTATTCCTACAAAAGCTTATAAAACCCAGTAAATATCCCAAAAGCTAAAATCCTACAAATACCAAGCGCGACATATGAAGGCCAGTTAGCAGCGCCCATGCTAGCGAGGGCTTTGCCCCATCATATTGGCGCCCTGTGTTAAAACGCAATGTGTCTAACAATAAAAGTGTATCATCTCAAATAACGGCAGACCGAGCATGTTTGCTTTAGTTTCTAAACTAAAAATTTCTAAGCAATTACAAGGAGCTTAACTAGATTATGACATTAAAAGCTATTTTATGGGATATGGATGGCACTTTAATAGACAGTGAACCTGCTCACCAAAAGGCCTTTCTCAACGCTTTAGACTCACTCGGTATGAGCGTGCCGTTTGGCACTCAAAAAGAAATGTTGGGGTTTAGCTCTGTTGAAGTACACCAAAGGGTGGTAGAACTGACTGGGCTTAACATTACGCTAGCGCAGTGGCGAGCTGAGAAATGGCGGCACTATCAATACTGTTCAAGAAATATTACCCCACTGAAAAATAGTCAAGCCATTCTTGATGCTTTTAGTGCAAAAGCGATTCCAATGGCGTTAGTATCTAACTCAAGTCGCGACGAGCTTGAGTTGAATCTTGAAGTGACGAATTTACAAAATTATTTTCAATTTATCATTAGTCGTGACGATGTAGAAAATGGTAAACCTTCGCCCGAAGGCTATTTAGCAGCGGCAAAAGCACTATCAATCAAAGCCAATGAGTGCCTAGTAATTGAGGACAGTTTAACGGGTGTTAAAGCCGGTTTAGCAGCGAAAATGACAACACTGTTTCATCCAGAGTCCGATAGTTTGGCGCCGCTATGTCCTGAAGGTGCAATATTGTTAAGGCCAGACAAAGATTTGAATGAATGGCTATTAACGGCCTTTAACTACCCAGATGAAAATAGAAAACGATGACTAACAGCTTATGCATAACGTCAACTCATAGTTTACTTCTCTTTATGTACATACCCCATTGTCGCTGTTAACGCTGCCCAAAAAATCTAGCTTCCATTGGTCAATGTGATGCGTTGAAAGTTTGATACCCACCGATTAAGCGAAGACACCTTCGCCTCTATTTAGTAGTTTCTACAATGCTTGTTCTTTAAACTCTTTGCTATATTTTGCTGCTATCTGCTATCTGCTATTTGATGCCTCTTACTAAAAATTAGAGACGACAAGCATGGTGACACAGGGTGACTTCGGGTTAGTATACTGTTACATTTTTATCGGAGGGTTGAGTATGGGTTATTGGTATTTGGCAATAGCGATTGGTGCTGAAGTGATAGCAACATTAGCACTTAAAGCATCAAATGGTTTTGCGAATTCAATCTCTAGTGTTATTTGTGTGATTGGTTACGTAGTCTCATTTTATTTCTTGTCTTTGGTACTAAAAACGGTTTCGGTCGGTATCGCATATGCTATTTGGGCTGGTATGGGCATTTTTTTAATTACTTCAATTAGTGCAGTTATGTATAAACAAATACCAGATTTAGCTGCATTTATAGGTATGCTCTTAATTTTATCTGGTGTTGTCGTTATTAGCGTATTTTCAAAAACTGTGAGTCATTAAAAATATTACAAATAAGGATAGGTCCGGAGTACAAGGCACTTGATGCTGAGTCAAAGAGACTAGTGAGTGAGCAACCTGAATCGTGCAATTATTTATGGGTTTTTGATCTGGGGAAAGATCTGACTATGTGGATATTCGGTGAATAACAGCGCTTTTACACCGGTGTTTACATCGCTAGCACTCATCAAGCAAGTATTTTATGCTCTATAAGTACATAATATGGGTAACTATTACATAGTCGAGTGCTGGTAACATGATCAACCATAGTTAATTTGATGCTTATTAGCCGCTAGGTGCTAACTATTTTTATTCGTTACTATTGCGAACTTTTCCTCCGTCTCCAACTCTGCTTCTAATAGAGGGGCTCTACACGACATCTTCAGTTCATTTTAAACCGCCATAGATTATTACTTTCGTAATGTCTCTAATATTGTCGGACCACTGCCATTAGGATACCGACTGAAAATATCAGCAAATCTTAAAATAGGTCGCTTCATTACCTTACCGAGCAATATATATCTTAATTCAAACTGACACTTTTCAGGGCATGTAAACTTTTCACTACGGTTATTAAGATTCAAATCAAACAATAATAACAATACGAATAAGTCGCATTCCTTTTCATGCCTTATTATGTATAATGCGCCGCTCAAATTAATGTATTAATGGGTCTTGTTTGACTATAAGGCTTGGAGAAGAAAATTGAAATTAAAGTTAACAGTTGATGATATAGCTAACAAAACTAACGTTTAGGTTGAAACTTTATCTTTAATATTGTA
>Ga0306898_1000799_pt1 | contig 11159 bp, 14 predicted proteins | sample AntRauMFilla1564_FD_190424 | JGI IMG/M metagenome (GOLD analysis project Ga0306898, IMG submission 190424) | Saline lake microbial communities from Rauer Islands, Antarctica - Metagenome Filla 1 #564 (v2) (version 2) | ecosystem: Environmental > Aquatic > Non-marine Saline and Alkaline > Saline ...
TTTGTTTTACCCTATAATTGGATGCGGAATGATTACGGCCATGGATTATGTGGCTGCCGATGGAGACGTGGAGTACGGAGATATGGCCATGAGCTGCGGAAAAGGAATGATTCACGGCGGGAACCTGGCGATTGGAATAACCACCCCCATCAGAAATCCGTACGTGCGTTACGCGGCTGGAATGGCTTATTCCAGATATGCTCCTGGCTTGGTGGATAACTTCGTAAGAAACAGTCGTAGTGTAGCAATGAGCAGGCAGAGTAACTCTACGTTCTTAGGGGGATTCAGTGATTAATTTTATAACATCTCTACTTATGGGCTTTAAAGAAAAGTCATTCCAAGAGGCCATTCTTTACACATCGTCCATCTTGTTCTATCTGATTATTTTTTGTCATTACATGGGATATGACTGGATGCCGTTTGCAAAAGACTTTCGAATTATTGCCATGCTGGCCTATGTAAAAGGCGTCGTGGATTACCGCGAGAAAGTTAGTAAAGATTAATGCAAAAAGAAATGCCCCATTAAGGGGCATATTCTTATCTAAAGTCCGACAAGTCTAATGACTATGCAGGGTAAGCTTCTAAAGGAGCGCCTGTGTAGGACACTACAGAGAAACTTAAGCTGTCAGATGCGGAGCTAACTAAGTAGTCAATTCCTGTCTTCGAGCTATCTACGCCGCAAGTTACTTGCACATACTGTGTCTGAGCCACACCAGCAGCAACTGCTGAGATAGTGACTAAGCCAGTTGTAGCTGAAGAGCCTGAAGGTCTGAATTTAGCTATAGAGCCAGCAGAAACAGGGATGAATGTTACAGCTAGAGTGGCGATAACGTTCGGTAGTGTTGCTAGTGGAATGGCTGCGTTCAAATCTACAGTTGCAAAAGTCGTGGAGCTTCCGCCAGCAAGTCCGGAGACAGCAGGGGAAAGATTGTAAGACTTAGCATTCTTCATCATTTGCGGCTTGTTTGTAGAAAACACAAAGTTTGTAGAGGAGTCTGTAGATACAAATCCTAACAGTCTTAGGGAGTCGTAACCTAGTGGCACTACAGGATATGCATTGCTAGCTAGAGTCATGATTCCTGCAACATTGTTATATCCACGAGAATCGCCAATCAAATACACTGCGTACTGAGAGCTTGCTGCCAAAGCGCCTGCGTCTAAACCATTAGCACCAACAGCTGCGGTGTTAACGAGAAGCGGTGGGCGAAAGCCATTTGCTTCAGTAGCTGGATATGTTAGACCTTGTAAGCCTTGAAAGCCTACTGGCATGTCCATGATATCGTTGGAGTCACGAGCCTGGCCTGGAGCAATAGCGATTACTTTTGTAGAGGCTATTGATAGGTCTAGTCCCGAGATGTATAGAAATGGTAACGAATAGATTGGATCGTTCTGAATTTGTGGGGTTGCCATATTTAGTCCTTATTTACTTTGAGTTTCTCAGCGTGAAGTCGCATATGATGAAGCTTACATAACCACATAACCTTCAGGGGTTGAGTATAGTCTTCATGATGCGCATCCACATTATCATTCCCGCAAACTTCGCATGGCTGTTTGATTAGAAATCCTTTTTTTATTGCCCTTGCCACCAATCTTCTGGACTCTTCCTTAAAAAAGAAATCCGCATGATTTGGATCTCTTTTTCTCTCCATTCTTTCTATAGATTCCAGTTCTGCACAGCCACATGTTCTTTGGCCTACAAATGGCTCAGAACACATCCTGCATATACCTGGAACCCTTCTCTCTTTGGCGTTTTTGCATTCATAGCAGTATCCTTGCTTTGGGTTTTCCTTCAGCTTTCCGCAGCTATAGCAGTTAGGGCTTTTACCCTCCTCGTAAGAAGGCAGGCCCTTCGCCATTCTAGCCACTTCTGCAGCCTTATTCTTTTCCCTAGCGCACTTATTGCAGTATCCAGCCTTAGGATTCTCCCTGACTACTCCACAGCTTGTGCAGTTCGGACCCCTTCCCTCACCAAAAGGAAGCAATCCTTTATCAGCTCTTTTCTTAGCTCGATACTGCCTAGCCTCTTCAGCTCGACAAGGTTTGCAAAGACCAGCCTTAGGGTTCTCTTTCAGAGCTCCGCACCAGTAGCAGTTAGGACTTTTACCAATTCTTTTTGGCTCAATCCCCTTAGCAGACATTCTTTTCAGTCTGTTTGCCTTAGTCTGCTCCGAGAAGCAAGACCTGCACCTGGCATGGCGCTCTGGCCAAGAACCATCCCTCTTATCTTTTCCGCATATGATGCAATCATTCACAATAATATTTCAAAAATCTAATCAATCAGCGCTCATTATATCACAGATGTGAATAACGAGCACCATGCGATTATCCTTGTGACAAAGGAATAATCATCCTTAAACTATATTCGGGAACGATCACCGAACCATGGGTTTCATCATAAATTAGGCCTGATTGGTTTTGTCCAAATACAGAACCGTAAGTCATACGCATAGAAACACCAGTCGCTTCATCGTACTCACTAGAAGTAGCATACGGGTCTTGCTCTGGAAGTCTTGGCATAGCTAGATACATTGCGTCTCCACCTAAGATTCCACCAGCGCGGTGAGACACTAGGCCTTTGATTTGCATTCCAGCAGTAACAGCGTTGTTTAAGTTCTGATTTTGTCCGCCAGCAGAGTTTAGAGCTGGGAAGATGTTCAGAACTACGTTTCCTGCGCCATCAGCAGCAGAGTCAGCTGTTACGCGGAACTGCACTGGGTTAGCGCTTGGGAAGTGACCGATGAAAGTCAAATAACGCATGTTAGGCTGACCGGAAACGCCATCTTGGAACTGGAACAAATCGCCTGAAAATACAGCTTGTGCATCAGATGCAGTGGCGCCACTTACAGTGATTTGTGTGATGTTTTGGCCTGTAGGATCGTTCGTAGAAACAACAGTCAATGTGTTTTGATTCACACCTGTGTTACCGGAAACGTGTAACGGCATCAAGTTGGACTGATAATAGTCTACAAGAGGAGTTCCAAAAGAACCGATTTCCCAAGAGTTAGCAATTTCATCATTACGACGAGGAACGAATTGGTTCAAGCCGCTTCCAACAATTCCTGGAACAACAGTGTCAGGAAGGTACATTCTGATACCATCATGAACAGCGCCGTAGTTCTTGAAGAACATGATAGCTTGAGCCAACTGCTGATAAGAAGATAAAGCAGTGGAACCGTTACCATAAAAACGATAAGGCCCTGAATAGGAGTTCAGGCTGTTATCTAGTTGACTGCGAACACTGGAATCCCAGTTCTTTGCAACGTTGCCTTCTACTTTAGTAGCAAGCTCAGCGATGAAAGACTTACCAAAGATTTTCATGTAATCTTCTTCGCCTTTTTCAAGGTTAAAGATTCTTTCCTGGGAAGTTACGCTGAATGCAGCATTGTTAGCTTGATCGCAAGTCAATGTTTGAACGCGCTGAGTAGCGGACTGCCAAGAAGCAACTAGACCAGAAGATGTTGTTGCGCGTGGTGGCAAGTCGAAAGTTACAGTCGAGCCTAAGTTAGCTTGAATCTTGTCAAAATCCTTGAACTTTGTGTTCGCAGTGGAAATGTGACAGCACAAGTTTTGTAGTAAAGCTAAGCTAGAACGTTGGTACGTTTGAACTTGTTGTAAGATATTACTTGGATAAACAGCCATTTAAGGACTCCTCAATATATTCCATTATAAAGAGCTCCCAGCATCTATCCGCGGTACTTTGATTTCAAAGCTGACATGGAAGAAGCTGGAGAGCCGGCACCAGGGGTAGAGGGTCGTTGCTGAGATAATGGTGCAGACGCCTGCTTGGACGACATGACTTTAGTATTCTCTTTGATAGAATTTGCCAACCGTTGCAGATCGTATACAGCGTCACCCGGATTTCTTTCATAAGTTGACTGCAGCTGATTCAGCTTGCTTCTATTTTTAGATAACTCATAAAGCACGTCATCCGCATTATCGACATTCTCTGCTAGCATTTGAACAACGTTAGGGTATACACCCATGTTCAAGCCTTTAGATACGTCTTTATAGTCAGAATACTTTTCTTCAATGCCAGCTATTTTAGATTGATATGCACTCACTATGCGCTGAACTGTAGCTGCGTTTGCCGCTTCCTGCTGCTCCGCCTGCCACTTGTCTCTCTGACGAGAAACTTCTTCACTTGTAAGTCTGCGTATTTCATCTGCTGACAAAGAGCCCTGAGATGCATTAGCGTTTTGGCGCTTATAGCTCTCAACAGCTTCATGCTTAGCTCGGCCTACAATGTCATTCAAGTCAGATTGTCTAAACGTTCTTTCTTGAGTCTTTTGAGCCTGCTCAACACTATCTTGACTAGCGCTAAAGTTTTCGTTTGATGCATTAACATTATCCATAAGTTCCCTCTAAGCTATTAACCCCGCCACGGTAAATCCCTAAAAACGGATAGGTGTCCGAACTATTACGCCGTTACGCTAAAATGCCCCAACTACGCATGGGTCTCGTAAGTAATTACTGTGCATAAGCACATTTAGAGAGTAGCAGAGAGATTGTGCATCAGCAACACAGTATTATAACTGCCGGTGATTAAGGATATAGAAAGCAAAAAGCCCCTAAAAAGCTATGTCCCTGGAGTGATTAGTACAGGGAGTGAGTCATGCTTTTTAGAGGCAGGAGTGTAAGAAACGGAGTCTCCGAAGAAACTCAAACAACACGTCGTGTCTTACTATAGAACAGTATAAGCCAAGACTACGCTTCCGTCCAGCGCCTCAGCAGAACCAACATTATAAATTGTTAAAGTTGCTGAGCCAGCACCTGGAACTGCTTGAAACTGAATACTCTTAACAGTATTCGTTCCACCCATAAGTGTAAGCTGAATAACACTTGTCGCAGAAATCAAAGCATTCGTCCAGGTAATCGCATAGCTTCCAGCAGCCGCAGTAGTTAACGCAGATGTTGTAATCACCCCCGCCTGCCCACTAGCTGTTACTGCGTTAGACGCTTCTGTAGCGCTCGCTTTTGGAATGCTCTTGATTGTGCCTGACGCATCAGCAAAAACAGCAAAGTCCCCAAGAACCGTAGGAAGCTGAACTTCTCCTGGGTTTGCCCATGCAGATAGAGTGATGACCCCTAAGTTACTGATAGATACAGTGAAAAGAGCGTAAGAGCCCGAGCCTGTATTAATGTCGTAGCTATAGAAGGCCGAGATAATGTCATTTTGAGAGACTGGAAAAGTGTCCAGAGATGCGTCATTCAAGTAGCCCGCTGTTGTTACTGCTGCCAAGTCATCGCCAAAGATAGCGTATTTTTGTGCAGGGAAAACATCCACTGTGCCTGGGACAGGGATTGGAAGTTGATATACCTTAGCCATGATAATTCCTTTTATTAGAGATGGAGACGGGACTACGAGGGCAGCCCATCTGCCCATCATAGCTAGTAAGTGCGATTCTATCCTAGAAGTCTGGCTTCTTCTTCGTCAGCCTTTTTAAGAAGCTTTCTTGCTAAGTCGCGAATCTCAGAGATAAGCTCTTTGTCTAAATCGTCTGCGACTAAATCAAAAATCGTATCAACGCCTTTAACCACGATCTCTTTCGCTGCTATAAATGCTACTCTCATTTTTTAACTCCTTTTTTAGATGATTTACTCTTTTCAGCATGACTCAAAGCAATAGCAATAGCCTGCTTCATGTCGCGACCAGAGCCAGCGAGTTCTTTTATGTTAGAAGAAACTGCCTTCTTGGACTTTCCAGGCTTCATTGGCATAAGCTATTCCTTCTTGCTGTAGATGCTTTCATAAAGTTTAGACCGTTCTTCAGACTTCGCACCATCCATTTGCCTTCTAACTTGATGCTCGATTTGTGTCGGAGTCATCTTGTACTGCTTTTGAAGAGAACTCATGGGTACGTTTTGCAGCTCGTAATAGCTAATCTTCTTAGACATCTTAATCTCCTTATTTGGAACATTTGATAATATCGTGCATAAGCTTCATGGCATCATGCCCAGCTTTGCTTTGATAACTCTTTGTTTTTAACGCGTAATCTTTTTCTATTTTCATGTTTTCTGTCATAGCTTTGATAAGCTGCATGCTAGTCGTCTGCTTCTGCATAGCTATCTTTGCCTCTAGCTCTTTGTTGTCTTGATTCAGCTTAGCCATGTCCATCTGGAAGTTCATATCATCCTTTTTGGTTTGTTGCTCAAGCTTAGCTGCATCGGTCTCTGCTTTCATTTGAGCAGGGTTGGGTTGCTGCTCTGCTTGTTGTCTGCGCTGATTTAACTCTTCTGTCCACTCTGCAGTCAAAGACTTCAGCTCTTCAATGCCTTTACCGTCCATATTATCCAGAATAAAATGCAGACCCTTCTCAGACATGAATTCGCTAAAGATTGGAGACATACCCATAACTTCCTTGACCATGTTAATCGTGCGAGACTTCTGAACCTGGAAGCTAGCGCCTGCGCTCAGAGTGACATTAAGTACATTCGGGTCATAATCCAAGGAAGGAACATCCTCTTCATTAACACGAACGAACTGACGCTGACCGTCGCCATCAATAATAGGAACGCTCCGAGGTGTGACGAAATACTTAGGAATAAGGGATACATATATCTGAGCCAGTCTTTGAAATCCTTGTAAGCACCCGACGATATAAGGCATAGCAGTGGCATTAGACTGACTAGCTGCCTCCACAATAGCAACGCCTGATAGCTGATTATTATTAATTCCGAGGGATGCATCGTAAGAACCTAATACGTTTTGAATAAGAGAATCGGAACCCGTAAAAGCGCCAATGATTTCAGGAGGGCATGGAGCGCGCTGAATCTCGCGAATAGGATTCATAATCGGCATAGAAGGATTCTTCTCGTAGACCGAGTTATACACAAGGACCGAGGCATTCTGCACATCTTTATAAGCTGTAAGTAGCTCTTCTTCTTTTGGAAGCGCTTCTTTAGCTACCATGAATTTATGCTGCACCGTGTTTTCAATCTCATTCGCTAGAGATATACCCGCATAATTCTTAAGTCTTTGAGCACCGCGAGCGTGATAAACGTATGGCCTTGTCACTTGCTTTACAGCCCCATCATTATGACCCTTAATCATAATCGATGAGCCATCTACAAAAACGATAGGAAGCATATCGAAATCCGTCTCTTCGTACTCAATCACTTCGCTTTCTATGATTCTATATCGACATATACGCTCAATCAGAGTCTTTCTGGGCTTGCCAATAATAATAGGCGGCATCTCAATGCTATCCCACTCTTCAACGATCTTGTCGTACTTCTTCTTGAGCATAACGCCCATGCCACGCACAGAAACAATGGTCTCTTCTTTCTGCCTCTTCTCGTAGTAATCTACAATCAGAGCAATATTCTCACCCCCAGAGATATAGCTCCAGTTAAAGCCGCCGAAGGCCGTAGAGAAGCTAATCTTCTTCAAGTCTAAATCGGGATACTCTTCTTTGATGCATGCCTCAGACTTTGGAAACATCTCAAAGCAATACTGACCATCTCCTTTGTGCGACAACTTAGCAAGCTTATCAAAGCCAGCAAGCGTAGGCTCGCAGCGCTCAAAGCGAATCACCTGGTCCATCGACATCGCGTGCTCATACTCAGTGTAAACTTTCACTGCAGAGAAACCTCCAGAGAGAAGGTCTTTGTACACTTCGTACTTCATGTGAGCATTATCACCATCCATAAATACGTGCTTGAGATGCTGCTGCACAACTTCAATAGTAGCCGGGTCTGCTGTGCGCTCGTCGTATGCATTGACAAGAATATCAGGCTCTTGCTTAGAGAATTCTCCCAGCAGCCTAGAGATATAAGCCTCTAAAACGTTAAACTCAAGCTGAGGTCTTCCCATGCTAGCTAATAGCTGCACTTCTGAGCTTGTCAGCGATGTCTCGAATACAAATTTGCGGAAGTCATTGTATCGTCTATAGTTTTCATCAAAGTACTCATGAGACTCACGCACTTTCTTCTTGATATCGCTGAGTCTGTCTTGATAGCGCTTAGCTACTTCTTTCATCAATCTCGCTCCGTGAAATAATTATTATTAAGTGTATATCAACATAGCTAGCTCGTGTAAGCTTTATGCCGCAGTCGCCCTAGGAAGTTCGAGTGACTGGTCAGGGACTTTGCCATGTCAGTATAGTCCGAGTCCGCCGAGGCATGATGGAGAACGACCTTCTCTACGAGACCCAGTCTAATCCCATCCGACAGTGTATCTCCCAAGTCGTCCTTAGCATGACTGTCATTAGCTGTAATCTTGGCCATATGCTCTATGCACTTCTCTGTGTGCTTAGCATAGCGCGGTAAAGATACAAGTCTTTCTGCAACCAAAGGCTGAGCATCGAGAAAGCGCTTAGTCTTTGAGCCAGAGCTCCTGTTACGAGGGATATCGACAATTCTTATCGCTCTCATGTCTGACAGAGCTGAGATAAGAGACACTCCCGTCGATTTCTTCTCAATGGCGGCCATTTTTGGAGGTGTTTTGTTTCTGCAGCAGTTTTCCCAAAAAGATATAAATGTATCTTTAAGGTCTTTGGGCTCAACATGCACTTCAATAGCATCAATCCAATGTAGTGCATATACACCAGTCTTCACGCCAAAGTTCTCTATCTCGTAGATACCAAAGAAGCTGATAGCCGTAGCATCATTGTAAGTCATAGCTGTTTCAGCGGTATCTGCGACAACGAATGTAGCAATGAATGCAGGCTCATCATCGAGAAGAACGAACCAGTCCGGCTTGAATAGTGAGCCTCCAGCTGGCACGGGTTCTTGCTGATACTGTGATGAGAAGACATATGGGTCAGTCTCTTTACGCTTAAGGAGCATCTCTTTAGAGAAAACCTCGGGGTAGATGATATTGCCAGCAGGGTCGATAGACTTAACAATCACTTTCTCCCAGTCGTATCCATCCTTCTTGTCTATAAGATGTTGAGATATATCGCTTTCGTGTAAGCGCTGACCGATAAGAATTATAGGAATATTATTCCCCCTGAGTCTTTGCATAAGAGTTTGGGAGAAATTATCTATAACTCCTTGTCTCAGAGTTTGACTATGAGCTTCATCTGGCTTATGTAGATCATCCAGAACCAAAGCCCCTGACCATCGGTCTAGTCCTGGCTCTCCTGCTGATAGCCCAGTAATCGTTCCGCTGCTACCAGCGCTTGCAACAGCACCCCCAGCAGTCGTCTGAAAGTAATCCTTGGCCTTTGAGTCTTTTCTCATGTGCACATCAAAAAGATATGTGTAATGAGGGAGATCCATAATTCGCTTAATTTGCTCGGTCATCTTGTCTGCCAAGGTTTTGCTATAGCTTACAAAGATGTATTTAGAATCAGGATGTTGGGCCATTGTCCAGGCTACGAACATTGTCATTAGCAGGCTCTTACCGCTACCCGGGGGTGTATTGATCAGAAGCCTGTGACTCGGTATCTCTAGCCTTGCAGCACGCGTTAAAGCTTTAGCAATAGTAATGTGATGTGATTCTCTGCCATCGGGCTGACTTACAATAAACTCCCTACTCGTAAGGATGGGGAAGAAATACTTACAAAACTCGATCAGACTTCCGCGCAGCACTGATGCGAGGGCTTCTTTCTCTTCTATCTCTTTGCTCATAGAACCTGCTTAAATGAAAAAATTGTAGCAGTAAAGCTATAATGTAAAAAACAACACTAAGGTTGACATGCACCTATTTCAAAAATCCCAAGTTACAATCATCAGAAACAATGACGGCAAGGCCTTTCGAAAGATGCTCCAACTCGATAAGCGCCCCATCCACATCCTTACAGGAAAATCCGAGATAAGAAAGTACGCAAGGATGGTGCACGGATACATCAGCAAAGAGCACGTCTTTATCTTTGAGCTGCCAGCACATCAGATAGCTCAGATAGTCGAAGAGTACATCTTGCTCAAAGAGATGGCCGACCTTCTCTATGTCGTAGAGGCCACACGCTTTGACGAAGAGGTCCATGAGATGCTAGATGACATTGCCTCTATGTATAACATCTCTATCGCTGTAAGAGTCGGCTAGAGCACCGCAGGAGCCCTGTTTATCGCGGCTCCTGCATGTCTCAGTGCATATACCCTAATACTCCTTCTGATTCTGCTTATCGCGCTCTTTACGCTGTGCCATGACTTCTTTATGAATCGCATCGACTTTATCATCAGCATCCTTAGTCCCAAATATTTTCGGAGCTAAACACACTGCTTGCCACTTCCTATGCTCCACTTTCATCTTAGCTATCTGAACCATCCCGCTGTCTGCGCGCTTCACGCCCTTGTCATCAGTGTATGTCTCGCAGTCCGACAAATCGATAATTTCATCTGTCATTGCAATGGCTTGCATACGCTTTGCGATAACATATTTGGTCATGAAGTATGGATGCTTACTTAGCCAAAGAGTTATCGCTTCTTTCGATGGTAGCTCATATCTCTCTATAAGCTTAGCAACACTCAAACTATGACTTGCTATCAAATCGCAGATAAAGTCGGCCATTTCATCAGTGTATCCATCAGGCCTACCCATTCTTTCATACTCTTCTTTAGTCTTTCTTTTTGTCATAACACCCTCTTTTTCAACAATATCTTTTTTAAAGCTTAAGCGATCTAAACTTTAAGTGCACATCAAGCTCAATCTATAGTAAACATACAATATATAATATAAACATGTTGACACATACACACGATAGTGTCATAATACATGTAGATAGAGAAACACTTTTGGAATAAACATTATGAGCATCACGGTTATAATCAACGCAATAAATGACGACACGGTTGTTAAGAACTATATCTTAGACTCTAGCGAGAGTCTGCATGGCGATTTTGACGGCGAAAGCTACTGTCACGTACACGAATTCATAGCTGATGCGATTAAGAACGGCTTCTCTGTGAGAGTTAAGTGTCTCGATGACGAGCCATGCTACATCTACACAGCTCAAGATTACGCAGATACATACAACGACGAAGTGCCATTTTTGATAGAGCAAGAGATTTCTAGAGTTCACAAAGTCTCTGCAGTCGCTACAGTGAATAATCTCCCGCGATGGATCGAGGAAGCTTTAGATGAGGAAGCTTTAGCTGCTGAAGAGGGTGAATAGTAAAACGAAAACAAGCACACTGGAAAGAAACATTATGAGCATGACATTTTTAGTAAGTAAGCCATTTTTAATCAACAAGCAATCCAGCGGCAATGCTGTTCGT
>Ga0306898_1000801_pt1 | contig 11145 bp, 11 predicted proteins | sample AntRauMFilla1564_FD_190424 | JGI IMG/M metagenome (GOLD analysis project Ga0306898, IMG submission 190424) | Saline lake microbial communities from Rauer Islands, Antarctica - Metagenome Filla 1 #564 (v2) (version 2) | ecosystem: Environmental > Aquatic > Non-marine Saline and Alkaline > Saline ...
AAAGGTATTAGCCAGAGACATCCAACTGGATATAGCAATTTTACAAATAGATCAACCACTAAAAAGCACCCTCACCTTTGCCACCTTTGGTGACTCACAAAACCTAGAGCTGGGCGAGACAGTAATTGCTATCGGTAATGCTCTGGCTGAATTCCAAAATTCTGTTTCGGTCGGAGTTGTATCAGGGCTATCACGCACGGTGGTAGCCAGAGATAGAGCAGGTAACAGTGAACAGTTAGACCAAGTGATTCAGACCGATGCAGCCATTAATCCGGGTAACTCAGGTGGGCCATTATTAAATAGTGCCGGTGAAGTAATAGGGGTAAACGTGGCCACTTCCCGTGGTGCCGACAACATCGGGTTTGCCTTGCCAGCACACGTCGTGAAGGAAATTGTTGATTCTGTGCAAGAATACGGTGAAATAGTCCGACCCCTGCTGGGTGTACGATATGTGATGATTGATGAACGTATGGCGCAACAACTTGGCCTTTCGGTTTCTTTTGGCGCTTTGGTGGTGGCTGGTCAACTGGCGGGAGAGACAGCTGTGCTGACAGAATCTCCCGCTGCCAAAGCCGGTATCACCGAGGGTGATATTATCTTGGCAATAGATAAAGAGCGCTTGGACGATATGCCATTAGCCACCGTTTTGCGGAGCAAACAAGCTGGTCAAGACATACAGCTCTTAGTTTTGCAGGATTCAGTCGAAAAAGTCATTTCACTGAAATTAGATAAGGCGTTATAATAAATGGGTGCGCTTTGCACGAAAAAAATCTGTATAGAATAAATCTCTAAAGATACTAGACCAACCAGCTATGAACTTTTTAAAATTTGCTTTTTCTTTTTTGTACGTCAGAAATTGGCACACGGGGGAAAAAGAACTATCTCGACCGCGCCTCACTTTATTTTTTAGTGTGCTTTTCCTGATACTCTTGGCACTTACTATTATTAGTGTCTTACAAGCACCACTATATTATGATGCGCCATGAAAAAGTTCTTGATTATATCGGGATTGTTACTGCTAGCAGCACTGGTTGCCACGGTGTTGGTGTATGTGTTTATAGCTTCAAAAATAATCCCGGCCGAACCCCCACTCAAAGCAATCACTCATGTATAAAGTTAGAAATAACGTTTGCACGCCCAGTAAAAGCACGTATACTTATATAAATAACATCTTCCATGCCTCTATTTGCCAGATTTCGTGCCGTACCCGACAAAGACAAAGCTTCCCTCATCCGAAAACTGGTTGAGAACGGGACGCCCGACTTCGATTATTTTTATCTAATTGGACTGTCTACACTGATGGCAACCCTCGGGCTGCTGCTAGACAGTAGTTCTATTGTGATAGGAAGTATGCTCATCGCGCCCCTGATGTATCCTATTTTAGGTGTTTCGTTGGGGTTGGTGATGATGGAAGACAACGTGTCATTACTGCAAAGAGCAATTCTAACGCTGGTAAAATCTCTAGGAATCGGGCTGGGATTGTCCGTAGTAGCCGCTTATTTCTTTGGTGATCCGGATTCGTACGCCTCAGCCGAAGTGATGGCTCGAACGGTGCCTAGTCACCTGCACTTCTTGGTCGCGATTGTGGCTGGTGCCGCGGTGTCCTACATGTTGGCCCGACCAGAATGGGGTGATGCGCTGCCAGGGGTCGCTATTGCAGTGGCATTAGTGCCGCCGCTTGCTACCATCGGAGTAGGAATAGCTGCAGGAAGTGCCATGATCATCAAGGGTGCTTCAATGATTCTATTTCTCAACCTCTTTGGTATTATCGCTATTACAGTGATAGTATTTTTATTAATGAATCTGGGAGAAAAGAAAAACATTGCCGAATCAACCGTTCGGCGTGAAGACGAAAAACTAGAAATTGAAAAGAAAATAATTGCAGAAGTAGCTGAACAAATCACTGAATTTAAGAAGACAAAAACAACGGTTATCCACGAAGATATAACGACAAAATAATAGCTATGTTTACTACAAAAAGTTTCCAGTTGACCGGAGTCGTAGTGCTGCTGTTTGTGCTGCTCGCTTCGGTGGCAGACGCCCGCACAGTGGTCCGAACCGGCGACACCGTATCTATCTCAAGTGAGCAGGTAGTACAGGGTGATTTATATATTGCAGCCGGCGAAGTAAATATCTCGGGTGACATAGAAGAAGAGGTGCTGATTGCCGCCGGTGAAATTACTATCAACGGTAGTGTGCAAAGCAACGCCTTTCTGGTTGCTGCAAAAGCGGATATTTACGGTCCGATTGGGGACGATTTGCGTATTATTGCTGGAGAAGTAGTGATTGCTGAACCTGTCACCGGAGACGTATTTGTGCTTGGTGGTACGGTGCGAATTCTGTCGACCGCCTCAGTTACTGGAGACGTGTTGGTCTACGCTGGCGACGTTGTCATTGAAGGGTCGGTGGGTGGAGATGTGCTGGGAAACATTAATACCTTACGAATCGATGCCGACGTAGCTGGTAACGTGGAAGTAACAGTCTCTCAGCTGACGCTGGGCGAGCGAGCTAACATCCAAGGGTCTGTTCGATACATTAGTACAAATCTGTTAGTGCAAGCCTTGAACGCTACTGTGGTGGGAGATTTGGTCCGGAGTGATGCTCCATTGAATGATACATCAGTCGGCAACTTGAACTGGTTGATTCCAAGCTTCATTCTCCTCTTTTCTGGGTTGGCGTGGTATCTAGTTTCGCGTAAAACGCTGAGTGTGGTGGTTGAGCGAGCAGTTATCAAAAGTCCACGACCGTTATTAATTGGTCTGGCCGCCCTCGTACTGTCGCCATTTGCGATTGCTATTCTACTCTCTAGCCTTATCGGTTCGCTTATTTCCGGAGTGTTGCTAATGGCGTACCTCCTGTTTGTTCTACTGAGCATTATCGCGCTGATGCCTATGATTGGTAAATTGATACTGATAGCCTTTGGTAAAATGGCACCTAAAGTCACCCTGCTATCACTCGTCATTGGTTTTGTTGGATATATCTTACTGTCTGTCTTGCCGGTACTCGGCCTGATGCTTATCTTGATACTCATCACAATCATTCTCGGAGCTATCATTGACTTGCTTATCCGACCCAAAATCACCTAAGCACACTCGTGCATTATTCGGTAACCCTTAGCTTATGAAACCAGCAGCCTTCTTTGATATCGACGGCACCGTCTTTCGGTCTAGTTTATTGATTGAGTTAGTCACTACATTGATTGAAAAAAAGGTGTTCCCTAAAGAAGCTGCAAAAGAATACGCCCAGCAGTACTTGCTTTGGAGACAACGAGAAGGAACGTATCAAGAATATATTGATGCAGTAATACAGACCTTCTTGCGACATATTAAAGGTGTCCACTACGGTGCTTTTGCTGATATTGGGAAAGAGGTAGTGGCGCAACAAAGCAAATATGTCTACCGTTACACCCGAGATTTGATTAAAGAACTAAAAGAAGAAGGCTATTTCGTCGTGGCTATTTCGCAGTCACCCAAAACTGTACTTGATGAGTTTTGTGATCAGTATGGTTTTGACAAAGTGTACGGCAGAATATATGAGATTGGTCCGCAAGATAAATTTACGGGTAATATCATTGACGAACATCTTATACAGAACAAGGCGAACATAGTAAAACGGCTATTTGATAGGCACCCGGAGCTGACCGCAGAACGGTCGGTTGCAGTGGGCGATACTGAAGGTGACATTTCTTTATTAGAGCTAGTAGCGAGGCCAATTTGCTTTAATCCTAATCAAGCTTTACATCAGTACGCTACGCGATCTGACTGGAAAATTGTGGTCGAACGAAAGGACGTTATCTATCACTTATAATTCTGCTATACTGTTTTTATGAAGAAAAAATTGAAACGAGATGAAGAAAAAGCGGTCATCGGGGGAGTTCTGTCAGGATTAGCCGACTATTTTAAACAAGACCCAACATTATTCCGAGTAGCAGCAATTGCCTTTTTAATTATAACTGGTGTTTTTCCAGGTCTTCTTCTGTATCTAGCTGCTTGGCTAGTGATGCCAAAAAGCCAAAAAGATACTGTTGATTACGAGGTGGTTGAATAATCTTTCCTGTGCGTGTTCGTAACCCGTGGCTAATGTTGCAGATGAGCAGTTATGAATAAGAAAGAACGAGCTTTTATAAACACGGTAATGGAACATTACCGTGTTTTTGGTCGCCATGATTTACCCTGGAGAAATGATCAGACTCCGTATCGGGTATTAGTGTCTGAACTCATGCTGCAACAAACCCAGGTCCAGCGGGTGATTCCAAAGTACCAGAACTTCCTAACAAGATTCCCTAATGTGACGACGCTGGCTGAATCCTCGCTTGGAGTGGTGTTAGCACAGTGGCAAGGTTTGGGCTATAACCGTCGAGCTAAGTTTCTACATCAGACGGCTCAGCGGGTCGCACAAGACACAGGTGGCGTATTTCCGGCTACGTATGAAGGACTATTGGCTTTGCCTGGCATCGGTCCCTATACGGCCGCAGCGGTGATGAACTTTGCCTACAATATGCCCGTGCCGTTGATAGAAACGAACGTTCGGCAAGTGTATCTCCATCATTTTTTTACCCAACAGACAGGAGTAAGTGATACGGACTTATTGCCAATAGTTACCAAGACAATGTCTAATGATAATCCCCGACAATGGTGTGCTGCTTTGATGGACTACGGGACGCATCTGAAAAAGGTTCATGGCAACATCAATAAAAAGAGTACTCACTACACTAAGCAGTCTCCGTTTGCTGGCAGTGACCGACAGGTTCGAGGCGCGATTATTTCTCTGTTTACTCAGCAACAAAAAGAGATTCCCTTGCCAAGGTTGCTGGTATTTCTGGAGACCTTTGCGGCAGATAGAGTGACGAAACAATTACAACAGCTTATTTCTGAAGAGTTTATCGAGACCAAAAATAGTCTCTATACTTTAAAATAACTACTTACTATCTTCAATACGCATAGTGAAGAACATGGCTGGAATCATAATGGCGGCAAAAACCAAGAATATGAAATTAAACGGCATGTATAACAACGCAAAGCTCGCTAATAGTGCACCAAGTACGGTGGCCAATGGTCGAGTAAGTCGAAAGAAACTGATAATTTGTGCATCAGAACTTTTGGTTTGTTTAAAGAAGTAGCTTTCGGTTGTAGCTTCTACGAAGCTGGCGCCAACTCTGGTGGTAAACATAATGACTGCCCAGGTGAATACATCAGGGATTGTCACAAACGACATCCAAGAGGTGGAAACAATGATAATGAGTAAGCCAAAGGCCATCATTTCTTTCTCACCGATGTACTTATCGGCAACTATTCCAATCGGGTACTCAAAAATAACGTAAGCCATTTGGGCAAAGAACATCACAACACCGAATTCGGCCCAGCTCAAACCAATGTCTTGTGTCAGATATAATGGCGCATAAATAACCATCGCCACAAAAAATAGTTGTAATGAGAGCTGGACTAAGAATACGTTGCGAATATTTAACTTCTCCCAAAAAGTCCGAATCGATAAGAATAAATCAATTTCACCGTACTGTGGGTCAGAAAAATCTTTAAAATAAGTAAATATTATTATAAGGATAGGGACCAGCATCGCCGCACTGAGTAGGTAGACATAGATAAATTCCCCGTCTGCAAAATCTATTAATAGACTTCCTGTTAAGGGAGTGATGGCACCGATAATACTTGAAAGAGTCAAGAGTAATCCTCGTCTACTTCCAGTCGATGACTCGTTATTGCCTATTTGTTCTTCCATGAAGACATCCAGGTTGAATATAATTAAAGGTACTGAAATGATGTGTACTAAAAATAATGGTATGGCCACTCGAAGCGAATCCGAATAAGCCATGCCTGCTACAGCAATGAAATTACCAACCAAAAGGGCGACGGTTAATTTGAAGCTCCCAACCCGATGGAGGACACGAGAAATGAATAAGAAGATAAGAACGCTTAATGCTGAACCTATGATGTACACAGTACCAACATTGGCGGCTTCAATAAATTGTTCAAGAAAAGATGAATTGATATACGCTACAACGAAGGTGTGAAAGACCAAGAGAAGGGAGGCGGCGTAAATGGGGACTAGATGTTTTTTAACAGGTTGATGCAGGTTAGTGATATTGGGAGTAGGCATAATGATTCCATTATAGCCGTCGAAGCCACTGTTTCTGTCGGCTATAAACAGATGCGCCAGATAGTTGTATGTATCGAGTATTGGATAAGTGCCAGGCTTGATATTCTTGACGTAAAAAAACAGCCCGCGCGGGCTGTTTTTTCGTTTATTCTGTCCATCAACACTACACTCCAAGCAACACGGGAATCACCATGGGGTTTTTCTGAGTTCGTTGCAGTAGGAAGCTGCTGACCACATCTGTTAGTTCATCTTTAACTGATTCGAGGTCCAGTGGCTGCATATTTTCGGTGCGTTTTTCTACTGTTTTCTTAATCAAGACTCGTGCCTCTGAGAGTAACTGTTGATTTTCTCGTAGATATACGAATCCGCGCGAGATAATATCTGGTGACTTTCGTAGTTTTCCGGTTCGTGAATTGACTGCAGCAATGATGACAAACATACCATCATCAGCCAAGGTCTGGCGGTCTCGCAAGACTACTTCTTGTCGGGTGCCAACCGTGAAGCCATCTACCATCATACTTTCGATTGGCGCTTTCATAGGCTGCACTTTCATATCCGTACCATTGGTAATGTCGATGATGGTTCCGTTGTCCGGTACCACGACGTTATCTTTAGGGAAACCATTTTCTACCGCCGCATTGCGGTGGTTCTTAAGGTGGTAGTGATGGCCGTGTACAGGCACCAAGAACTTAGGTTTGACGGCCTTATGCACCCACACTAGCTCTCCAGCGTTACCGTGTCCAGAAGAGTGCACGTGCGAACCTTGGTAATTGATAACCTTGACGTTCTTGCGATAAATATTATCTTTGAGCTTTTGAACGGCAATTTCATTACCCGGGATAACTGAAGATGAAAGCACAATCGTGTCTCGTTCGGTCAGGGTAATAAACTTGTGCTTATCAGTAGCCATTCGCATGAGCGCAGCAAACTCTTCTCCTTGCGCACCAGTTGATAGGATAACTACTTTATCCACTGGATAATCCTTGATGTCTCCCGGTGAGATAAAGGTATGTGGCTTCACTTCCAAGAGGTCAGCTTTCATAGCAATCTCGATATTTGTCTTGATACTTCGTCCCTCCATCACCACCTTTTTGCCCATATCTTCACAAACTTTGATGATACTGATGAGTCGGTCAAACTGTGATGCGAAGGTTCCAATCACTAATCTCCCCTTTGAATCCTTGATGATTTGTTCGAGGGTTTTAAATACTAAACCTTCTGAGGCAGAGAACCCAGCTCGGTCGGCATTAGTTGAGTCGCAAAGAAGCGCTAGGTTATTGTTGAGACCAACTTTTTCCCATGAGGCTCGTTCTTCAACGACTACCTTTCCTTCTTCGTGCACCAGCTTGATGTCACCAGTTACCACCACGTCTCCGTGCTTGGTTTCGATACATACTCCCATCGCGTCGGGGATTGAGTGGGTAACGGGAAAGGTTTTTATTTTGGTTTTCCCTACGGTAAATGATTCGCCCTCTTTGATAACATGCATGTCAATGGGGTCCATGTGCGGGAATTCAGTTTGTCTCTTTTGGATCATCAGAGCGGTCAGATTCTGAGTGTAGATTGGTGGGTTACCAATTCGCTCCATCAAAAACGGAATTCCTCCAATGTGGTCCAAGTGACCATGGGTCACCACCAAGGCTCGAATTTTGTGCTTTCGTTCTTCGAGGTACTGAGTATTGGGAAGGATATAATCGATACCTGGCGCCTTGCTTTCTGCAGACACGAACTGGAATCCGGCATCAACTACAATGATGTCATCTTTGGTTTCGATGATGTTCATGTTACGACCGATTTCTTCAACTCCTGAAATCGGAATAATTCGTACGGTATTTTCGTCGGTGATTTCTGGAATCACTGGTGATTTTCCGTCAGTCTGGCTCAGTCGATGTGTCAGCGGTGGGGCAGTATTTGGTCGTCTACGTTGGTTGTTACGTCGATTGCGGTTAGTTCGTTTACCGCCTGGTTTATTGCTAGGTTTGCCTCCAGGTCTTCCGCCGGGTCGACTTCCTTGCGCCGGTCGATTGTTAGGGTTTGCAGGGCGCGCTGGGGTACTTGTGGCACCAGCTGGTCGAGGACCACGACCACGGGGTCGCTGTCCGGCGTGGGCTGGGGTGCGGCGGGTGTTTCGATCTCTTTGCGGTCGAGCCGTAGTCTGTCGGTTAGCAGCTGGTTGGGCGTTATTTGTGTTTTCGGTTGGGTTCATAAATGTAATTCTGTATGGTTAATAATTATAATAGGTAAAATTTCGGCTACATATCGCTGCGGAAAAACGGCCAAAGGGAATCACTTTCGGTATGCCAATCAGCAATATTGCTAAATCTGTCTGCCGGTCGGCCAAGATTTTCCATGTCTGCCACGGTAATGTCTTTGCTCACAATATAGGTAACTGTCGGTTGCGCAATAAAAATGGCTGGTTGTTCCTCAACAATAATCAGACTGGCCTCTCTTAGAGCCTCCAATCGACTAGCTTCAGATTGATCTGATCGAGCCGTTTCGAGCAACGCATCGACACTTACATTGGCGTACTGAGCAATGTTTAGACCAGGATCATCTTGCTGTGAAGAATGCCAAACTGGGTAAAGGTCGTATGAGCGACCAATATCGTGCCCAAATAGTAATGCTTGAAAATCTCGTGGTCGAATGACCGACTGCACCAAGCCGGCTTGCTCGAATTGTTCGGTGGTGATTTCTACACCGATAGCTTCCCATTGCTGAGCAATTAGGCCTGACAGCGCATTAAACAGCGGTGTGTTACTGGTTCTAAGGGTAAGACTGAGAGTGACCGCACTGTCGTCTATTTGTTTTTCCCACAATCCGAGATTATTTTGTAGCCATCCACCGTCAATAAGAATTTTGGTTGCTAATTCTGCTGGAGAACTGCTCGCGGTACTATTGATGCCGTCTGTTGATTCTAGCTCAGCTTGGGTGAAAACGGTAGGGCCAGTGATGGGGACACCATAACCATAGAAAGCCTTCTCTATCAAAACATCTCGATCTAGAGCGGCTGTCAAGGCTTTACGAGCAGCAGCGTCTCGCAAAACGGCTGTTTTATTTTGGTTAAAAAAGATACCAAAGGTCCGAGGCAGCGCCTCTTCCAATAGTCTAAAATTATCACCCAGCACTTCTTGAATACGTCCCGGTGGCACATAGGCAGTCGCATCTATTTCGTTACCTGCCACAGCGAGAATTAATGACTCTTCGTTTGGGTAAAATTTTAGCTCAACGGTGTTAATCTTTGGCTTGGCAACATTTTCGCGATAAGCACTAAGGGTATAGTGATTTATTAATCCTGATGCATCTCGCCCAGCATCAGTCACAGCAAATGGTCCTGAACCGATTGGTTCTGTATTGAGCTGACTAAACGGTAATTGTTCAATCGGCAAGCTACTCCATAAGTGCGCCGGTATGATGCCAATAGTAAAGTTTTCTATAAACGGCGCGTAAGCTTCCTCCAGAGATACCTTTAGTTCGTACTCGCTAACCTCCACAAGAGTCACATCAGTCCAGTTGCCTCGCAAGGGGCTCTTTAAGTCTGGATTTTGAATCAATTGGATGGTGTATACAAAATCTCTAGCCGTCAGCGGCGTTCCATCGTGAAAAGAAATGTCTCGACGAAATACGATACTGTACGTCAGCCCGTCTTCAGACACCAACACTGATTCTGCTATGTCATTGCCAAGAGAACCGTCGGCATTGATTTTCATCAGGCCGCTGTATACCAAGGCGGTGACGTCCTGGTCTGCTCGGGTGATTGCTAAGGCCGGGTTCACAAAACGTGGCGTACCAACAACACCTTCAACAATTGTCCCGCCGCTAGTGGGTGTTTGTTCAGAATATTGACTATTAAAGGCGAACACGAGCCATAAGCCAGTAGCAAAAATAGCAAAAACAGCCAATCTGAGTAAGAGTCGGTCGCTTCCTGGTACAGATTCAATCAAATGAATGAATCTATCAAGCAGAGTCAAGGATGAATCTGAATCGGGTTTCATGGTTTGTAGGAGTTAAAAGATATACCGTGAAAACACGGATTTGATTACTTGCATGGGTGGCAAGGTATTTGAGTTCAAAGACTCTATGCAATTACGCAAGAATGTTCAGGAAAGCTGACAGTACAAATAGGATTGCAATACCAGTTGAAAATTTGAACAAGAAAAGCTCCGCGCCACGGCGCTTTTGGAAAGATGAGCTAAAGTTGTCTCCACCAAATGCTCCTCCCAAACTAGATCCTCGCTGCTGTAGCAAAATAGCTGCAATGAGAAGAATGGAGAGAATTATCTGGATGTAGGGCAGTAGCGGTACTACTGTTTGGATAATATTCATGCCTAGGGAGCATAGCAGAAAGTATTGTAGTAGGCAAGAGTTTTAGGGATGAATAAACAGGCAGTAAAAAAGCGCAGTTCTCAGGTGAGAATCTGCGCCTAAAATATCTTCTATGTACTTAACTTGATATTCACTGGATAACAAAAAACCAGATAACGCTGTATCAGCTGAAAAACCAAAGCTATCGGTATCCAAATTGAGAATCTTGCTCTCTTTTTCGATTATCATTACGATATTCCTATGTGGTGCATTCCGTTGTCTTGTGAAAGAACGTATGTTTCATAAAAAACCACAGCACTTTTTGTTAATTTGTCAATCATAAATATAGACTATTTACTGCATATAAAAAGTAAATCCTCCAGTTTCGCGGGTGAACTGCGGGACTTGGAATGTAGGCACAAAAAAGCGCAGTCATTAAAGAGATGCTGCGCTTTAACTTCTTTTTTAAGAACGATTTTTTTTGTTACAACGATACTTCGCTTGGCTTACAGGCAGACAAGTAGCGCGATAGTAGTAGGAAAGCAAAGGTTAGAGCTAGCGAGTACTCACTAATACGCAGGACAAATAGACTTAATAGTAGTAATACTAAGATTAAAATTCTAAATAGAAAATCAGCCATTTTATTCCGTTCTGGAATTGAGTGTACGAGTAAATACATATCTTCCTCTTTAAAACTTTTTTTAACCCGAGCAACTGTCATTGCTAGAC
>Ga0306898_1000802_pt1 | contig 11123 bp, 20 predicted proteins | sample AntRauMFilla1564_FD_190424 | JGI IMG/M metagenome (GOLD analysis project Ga0306898, IMG submission 190424) | Saline lake microbial communities from Rauer Islands, Antarctica - Metagenome Filla 1 #564 (v2) (version 2) | ecosystem: Environmental > Aquatic > Non-marine Saline and Alkaline > Saline ...
ATTATTTTGTATGGGAAGATATGCAGGAAGAAAATTAATTAAGAAAAAATCCAATTTCCTTCGCCCGAATTGCCCTTCGGGCGAAATTTTTTTTAGCCAAAAAAACGACCTTATTTAAGGTCGTTTTAAGCGTTAGAATAATATAGTGTGCTTATTGCTTTGCTCTTCCAGTAATCGTGATTTATACCTATTGAAAAACGTGGTGTATCATTACTCAATGAGTTCATACAATGTACTTCCGCTTTTACTTTGTGAAAGGCTAAATTTACTGCAGTCATTTTACAACAAATAGGGTCTAAATCTTGGCAAACATAATAATTGCCTTGTATTATTTGGTTAGCTGCTAAAATAAGGCGACCACTTCCGCTACATGGGTCGTTTACTTTGTTTCCAAAATCTTCTTTATCAATTGTAATGTTTGCCATTAAGTCGCATAAACTTTTAGGCGTAAAGAATTGCCCGAAGTTTGATTTCTTGTAATTACTTGCTAAACATTCGTAATAAGTTCCTAAAGGGTCGCACCATTCCCCAAGGTTTTGATTATATGCGTATATCTGCATTAACTCCGCATATAATTTACAAAATCCGTTTATTTCGGTTTTTGTATATCTTTCAATAGTTTCAAAATATAATTTTTCTTGTGTTTGCCTTGCTAACGTGCAAATAATAATCGTTAGTAAGTCGTCAAAAACTTGGTTTAAATTGTATTTGTATTGAAAGTCAAAAAATAAGGAGTTGAAAGTTTTCAACTCCTTTGGTACATCCCTACTCTTTAGCATCTTTTTTATTTACTTGTGCATTACTAAACAAATAACAAAGCGGATAAAATTCGTTTTCCTCTTCGTCTTCCGTTTTTTTGATTGGTGCTTCTTGGTTTTTGTCCTTTATTGCTTTAGGTTTTCCCCAAATAACAAAAGATTTTGAGCCTTTTAAAACTTTAAAACCTGCTTTGCTCCAATCGTAAAGCGTTTTAAATTCTTGGTTGTTTTCATCTTTATAAAAGTGATGGATTAAAATTTCATTTATTGACATATCCGGACAAGCTCCGTTTTGAAATTGTTTTGCAATTTTTGAAAGTTCGCGCAGTTCTTTTCTTCGCTCTGCCTTGTTGCTCTTATAATCTTGTGTTTGTGTTTCCATTTGTAAGGGGTTCAATGATTAATTTATTTTTTTGCACGTTTATTGTAACCTGTGCGCCTATTTCAAAACCTGCGTTTTGTAGCCAATCGCCCGAAATTGTAATTTTCGGTTTTAAACTTTCCTTAAATTGCGCCTTTGCTAACAAATAAGAAATTTTTGCAACTCGTAATTTAATAAACATATTCTGAAAAGTCATTTTTTTCTGGTTCGTGATATTGTATAAACATTTCAGCAATTGAAACAGCTTTGTTAAAAGTGGTTTTTAACTGCTTTTTGAAGTAGGCAAAATCATTGTAATTAAAAAGAAAAGAATATCCTTTTTCGTGAAGTATTTTTTTTACTTGTTCGCTTAATTTAAAAGCGTTATTTTTGCGTTTATTATGCGTTTTTGTTGTTTTCATGGCGTTTAATTGTTTAGTGAAAAAAAGCCCTACCCTCGACAGTAGGGCTTTTTGTTTGGTTTACATTTGAAAGGTTAAAACTTCGTTTTCGCTCTCTCTTAAAAGTATGTTTAATTCGTCGCTTGCTTCTTTCGATAGTCTCGCAATTACATTTGTATTTTGAATAACAAATTTAAATCCTGCAGTATTTTCAAAAGTAATTTTTGTGTTTGTCTTGTCATCTCCTGCAATAAATAACTTTAAATCATTGTCTTTCTCTTTTAGTAGATTATATCTTTTAGAAAGTTCCTGAAATTGTTTAACTAATTCAATTCTTGAATCTGCCGAAATAATCGGCTCGGGCTTAAACTTTTCAATAGTTTTTGCAATGTCTGCTTTTTTTAAATCTTCGGCAGTTTTTTCAATGTTTGCAAGTGGTAAATTTTTTACATTTTTTGCGGCTTCCTGTGTCATTGTTCTTGTACTCATAATTGATATATTTAACTGATTAATAATACTTAAAGATAATGAATTGCGTAATAATACGCAAATGCAACAAGGTAAAAACACTAATAAAGCACTGAAAATTAGAAGTTTAGACCGTTTCTAAATAAGAATAGTTTTATATAAAAAAATTAAAAAAACAACTTTAAAAAAAAACAAAAAAAATGTAACATTCTGAAAACCAATAAACAAACCTTTTAACAAAAAGGTTGTTTTGGTTTTATTTGAATGAAAACACCGCCCCGCTCAGTCCTTAATGTGTAATTACATTAAAGCCTTTTTTTTGAGAGATATGACGCACAATTAAAATCGCCCACCATATAATCGTCCGAAGGACACCACTTTTAAAGTCTCATGTCACACCCTTATTTAATACTTGTTATTAAACTTGTATCAAATAAGTAATTACATGTGTGTTACCACACCATATCAAGCAGTAAAGAGAATGAGAGAGTTAACCAATGTTGGTCTATGCTTTTCTATGGAGTTCCTTACTTACTCAAAGAGTACAGGCAGATGTAACGGAGTAAAGAAGGTTAATAAGGCTATGCTTCGTAAGAGCATGAGGGCAGACCAGAGTGAGCTGGCTTTGCAACTAATAGAATACACTGATATAGATAACAATAAGGACAGGCACTTTCATTTGCCTTTATTAATTAAGTTTAATAACTACACCATAAACCCATGAGTTACATAGAATATGTTGGTAGCGACGCTATCGTTGAGACACCACAAGTATCCTTCACCTATCAAGTATCAGACAATCCTAGAGACTTTAGTAAGTACAAAGGTCAATCAGATAACCTTGATTGGAACACAGTTGAGAACTATCTTGGTGATTATATTATATTACCTTATGGTTCTAATAATGATTTACCAAATATCATTAAGGATGTTATTCAGAACAACTATATTGCTCCTGGTCTATTAAAAAGAAAGTCAGAACTACTTTGGGGATTAGGTCCCCGAATGTATACTGAATCATTTGAGAACAATAGAATAGTTAAGAACTGGATAGAAGACAAGGCAATACTTAAATGGTTAGAGTCTTTCGATTACGAGAAGTACTTACTTAACTGTGCAGTAGACTATCAGCACATACAAGGCACTTTTACAAGATTTGAACTAAATAAAGGTTATCGAGTAGATAAGCCATTTATTAATAAGCTACACCATATAGCACCTGATAAAGCAAGACAGGCACGTTTAATGGCTACCGATATAAAGAATCCTACTCATGTCGTGGTAACTGATTGGTCTTTACAAAATGCTAATAGTATAGAGAAGGCTAAGGCTTATCCATTGCTTGACCCATTCAATGTATATAAGCATGGTAACTCTATTATGTACAGCAACATGTATAGTTTCTGTACAGATTACTACACAGTGCCAGATATATATGGTTCATTAGAATGGTTAAATAGATCAACCGCTGTACCTTTAATATTCAAAGCTTTATCTAAAAACTCCATTAACTTAAAGTATCATATCATTTCGCCTCAAGCATATTGGGATAATAAACAACAGGAGATTCAAGACAATTGCACCATTAAGCAAGTTGAATACAAAGCTTCCATGTTGTTAGATTTTCAAAAGAGTTTCCTAGAAAAAATATCAGCAGTACTATCTGGAGAAGAAAACACAGGGAAGTATCTTCACACTACAAAATCTCTTACTGTTGATGGTTCTAATTTATTAGAACACGGTTGGGAAGTAAAAGTTCTTGACCAAAACATTAAAGACTTTGTAGAAAGTCAGATTAAAATATCACAACGAGCAGACAGAGCTGTCGCGTCTGGTATAAGTTTACATTCGGCTTTAGGCAACATGTCTGAAACTGGTAAAGTGGATAGTGGTTCAGAACAACACTATGCTCTTATCAGTTACTTAAACACAGGTATTGATATTCAAGAAATGATTATTACTAAACCGTTAAATATTGCTATTAAAGCCAATTGGCCTGAAAGCAACATCAAAATAGGTTTCTATCATAATGTTCCAGAGAAACAAGAAGATGTGTCTCCTGCAGACCGTTCCATTAATAACGCACCAACAAAGAAATAACTATGAAACTATTATTTAACGAAACAACAGCGTCCGATACTTTCAAAGATTTATTAGGTTTTGTAGATGCCGACATTAATTTTAGAAATCTTCTTCCAGATTTTCTTTCAGCATCTCGAGAAGTTTATGATTTAATAGGTAAAGAAGTGTATGCAAAAGCAATTGATTTATTTGATGAAGACAACATTCTAGAAGATTTTAACAATCCAGATTATATGTTTGTTCGGCACATGCAATACCCTATAGCATTACGTGCCTATGCAATGTACGCCCCAAATAACGATTTATCACACACAAATGACGGTCGTAAAATGCGTAATGAAGAGCACGAAAAACAAGCCTTTCAGTGGATGATAGACAACGACAACAGCGCTCTTGAAAAAAAATACTACAAAGCATTGGATGATTTAATTCACTTTCTAGACAATTCAAAAATAGAAGTCGAATTAACAACAACAATTTACACCATATGGACAAACTCGGAAGCTTACATCAACTCTCAAAAACTATTCATTAGAACGGTAAAAGAGTTTGACCACTACTACCCTATTAATTCAAGATTATTACTTCTTCGATTTTCTCCTGGTATATCAGATTGCGAAAGAAGAGAAATCCTTTCAAGAGTTGGAAAAACAAAATTTGAAGAATTGAAAGCCAAATTAAAAACCAACCAACCTATTGAAGAAGAAAAAGACCTCCTATTATTAGAATTAATTAGAGAAGCTTGCGCCTCTTATTCATTAGCATGGGCAATACCTCGTTTTAATGTAAATTTCTTTCCCGAAGGAATTTTACAGTTTTATGGTTCAGATATGGCACAAACATCAGGAAAAAAACCATCGTTAATGATGGAACCAGAAGCAGCAAGACAAGCTTATGTAACTACCTGCAAAAGAGCATTACTTGACATTGAAAACCTTTTAAAACCATTGCCTAATAATTTAGACGATTTACCTATACAACCAAATATTAACTACGGAGACAAACATTTCTCTGCCTAAAGCAATTAATTATGAAGCGTTTTTTTAAAACATTGTATTTTAGAATATCCAACTTTTGGAACTACACCATTCTAAACAAGGCTAAAAACTTTGAAAAGCAAATTGCAGATGCTATTATCGATAGAGAAGCCCATAAAGCTATTCTTATAATGGATATTCAAAAAGCAGTTCGAAAAAAGACAAAAAAGGGAAAATCAGACTATATTCCTTTAACCAAAAAATCAAAAGCCGAAATTAAAATGATGGTGGACCTTGATTTTGGTATTAAAATGAATGAATTTGGATTAAGACTTACACAGGATCTAAAACTAATTTAATGCACTTAATAGAACTACCAGATACTAAAAAAAAGCTATACCAACCGTCCAACTTATCTGAGTGCGATGCTAGGCAGTATATTGAAATATGTGAACTTATATTTAAATACCATACTTCTACACTTTCTTACGACGCTTTTTGTTACCAAGCGGTTTACAAATTGCACAATATGAAGCCAAAGCAAAATGGCAATGAAGTTATTGAAGAAAACAAAATGGTCAATATTATGCAATTGGCTGAGTTAGTAAGCAATTTTTTTGAAGACAACCAGGAAGATCAAAAAGTTATAAAACAAGATTACACAAACAATCCGGTTGTTTCGTTTGCTCCTGCTTTTAAACGTTTATATGGACCAACTGATGGTTTTCAAAACATGAAGTTTGGCGAATATGTTACTGTACTGCGTTTATTTTTAGACTTCTCTGCAGATCAAAACACCAAAACATTATATGAATTAGCCGCAACTCTTTATAGGCCTAAAAAACACTTTCATTTCATTAAAAAGCTTGGCTATAACTATGATGGAGATTGTCGTGTTCCCTACAACGCAGTGCATACTGATAAGTATTTAGAAATACTAAAACATGCGCCCATGGGCTTTATTTATGGCGTTTATTTATTTTTTGGCTCTATGCAAAAATTCATAACATCGGCTCAAATTCCTTGGGCGGGCAAAGTGTTAGATTTTTCTATTTTATTTGATGGAGATGGCAATTCAAAAGAAAGTGAGTTTGCAGGTTTAGGCATGGATGCAGTAATGCTGTCTATGGCAGAAGGCGGAAGCTTCGGTAAGCTAAACGAAGTAATGCAAACACCATTTTGGACAATTATGATTAAAATGTACGACATACGTATTAGAAATTTAGAAGAACAAAAAATGTACAACGATGCTAAAAATAAATAGACTTAGAGAATTTCTTGCCGAAACAAAAAGCGCCATTGCAGGCATTAATTTTGCCGAATTAGTAATAGACGATTCACAATTCATTAAATTCTTAAAAGACCGCAAGGAAAGCGATAATTGTTTTTTAATTGGGGTAGTTCCTCAATTTCCATTAACAGGCAGCGAAGACAAATATAAATGGAACAACCAATTGCAGTTTTTTATATTAAAAAAGAGAAGCGATAGAATTACACACGATGAAATTTTATTAAACATGCAAGCTACGCAAGACTTAGTAAATGATTTTGTAGAGTTATTGCTTGGCGATAACGTGGGCGAAGCAGGTACATTTTGTGGTTTACCAAATGAGCTTTCCCCTGGTAGTTTATTAGTTTATCCAGTTTGGGAAAAAGCACAATGCGACGGTTGGACTATTGAAATAGATTTGCTAACCATTGCTTAAAATTGCAATTAAAAGCGTATATTTACGCAAAATAAAAGCAATGAGCGAAGTAGAAATAAAAGCAGTTTTTGAAATAGAAATTCAAAAAAGAGGAATAGCCAATCATTTAGAAGGCATTACACGCAACACCATTAATAATTGGCGACATCATATTACAACACCAAGCATAAGCGATAGAATTGGTGTTTTATACCTGCTAGGAAAAATTAAAATAACCAGAAATTTAGATGGCAAACCTAATAGCACAACGTAAACAAAACACCGAAGAAATACTACAAGGCCGTTTCATTCGCCGTGTACTTACTGATGTTAGTAAAGACATGGACCAGGCGCAACGAGCAAAAATGAGTGGTTTCAATTCTAACTTTTGGAACAATAGATCCTTTACCGTTACAGATAGCGTTTTAGAATACAAACACCTAAAGCAACATCGATATGTAGATATGCGCACACGAGCCACAAAAGACGGTACAAAAAAGAAAAAGAAATCACATCCTATCCATAACCGCATCATCATGGGGCATTATAACGAAATAATAAAACATTTAAAATATGGTTTTACCGATGCCGTTAAGCTAACTCTTACAAAAAACGCTTAAATTGTAAGAATTAATTTAATATAAATAAAAATGAAAAAAAAGAAGCCTTAAAAGTTCTAAAGTTTTGGACAAAAGTATTATTAGAATCTGACTACACAAACGACCTAAAAGAACGAGCCGAACTACTCAGCGCAGTTAGAACCATTAAAAACAAACTAAAAAAAAAAGGGATTTAATCCCTTTTTTTCTATTTTTACCAAAAAAACTAAATTTATATACCATGAAAAAAATATTTTTGTTAATACTTCTAATTAATTTTATTTCTTGTAAAGAAAAAGGAAACGAATATTATTCAATAATAATTCAAAAAGACACTTGGGGCGGTAAAAATAAAATTGAAGAAAAAGCAGATACTATTTATACCAAAAATGACTCTTTAGCAATGGTTAGTAATCTACGATCATTTTATTTACGTTATTATCAATCTCAAAAACTTTCTTCAATTAGTTCAGATTATAGTGTTGAAATTTTAGATTATAAATTACTTGATTCAAATAATAAACCAATAGTTAACAATTTGCCAGATAGTATTAAAGAAAACATAAAACTATCAGTTAAAAAAAGTGTTGACAATAGCTTTAATAGATTAGAAAACACAAAGCCAGATGTTGACAATCAGTTTTCATCTTGGAATGGTTCACATATAAAGTTAACAGAATATATAAAGCTAAAAATGAATAACCCTAGCAGTTATGAACACGTAGAAACAAAATATAAAGTAAATAAAGATTTTGTTTCTGTTTTTACTAAAATAAGAGGCACAAACGCATTTGGTGCAATTATAACTTCAACTTACAATGCCAAATGTAATTTATATACGGGAGAAGTAATTTCTGTTGAATAAACTTCCACCATTAAGTAAAACACCACCACCTTACTTTTACCAAAACATAAAACTATGTGTAATTACACATAGTTTTTTTTGTTTATTAAAATTACATTTGTATGTTTGCTGTGCGAAAACAAAGTTACAATGTTATTAAACACAGAAAACAATCCAGCCTATCCCATGAGAAGTACAGAGAGAAACTGTATATCCTTCAACGTTGTTGACTTGTTTTCGCAGCTCATGGGTAGGTTTTTTAATTTCTTATATTATGCGAAAACAAGAAGAACAAAACCAAGACCAGAAGTTATTAAACTTCTTGCCAAACCTTTTACAACTTTTAAAAGGCGTGGAACCACAAAGGCTTATTGAAGTAACTACCTTTTTTCAAGGTGCTTTTTTAGAGCTTACATCTCACGAACTTTTTGACGAAGAAACCTATCGAGAAGAATGGTTAGACAACATTACTGTTGTGCAAACTTTTTCAGAAGCGTTTAAAGGCTACACTATTCATGAAATTGAAGTAGCCATTAAAACAGCACAACTTATTTTAGAAACTAAAAAAGAAAAGGAGGCTACAAATGCTTAGCGTTATCTTTTATGGTGCCAAAAACGAAACCCTTAAAATTTCAGGGAACAATCTGCGCGATGTTTTAAAACTACAGCAACACGAAAAATTTAAGCTGCAACCCATTGCTATACGTTTTGAAAGCAATAAGCTTCTCTTCTACCACGAAAATGTAATTAGAACATTTGTAAACGAAGAAGACATGTCTATGATAGAACTCTTAGATTTTTGCATTTGCACTGCCGTTTACCGCTGCACCGCAGATTTTAAGAACAAACACAACACTTGTATAGACAAAGGTTCGTTATGGAAAGAAATAGGCAATAATTTAGTACTGGTAGATGACGATCAATATGTTGAAACGCAACTAAACCAGAAGTCTTTTGAAAAAATAGTTTAACCATTAAGTAAAACTATTTACAAAATGTTTTACCATATTGTAAAACTTTTATATATATTTGTACCGTTGTCGGTCAGCAACATATAAAAGTTAGGTTTAATTTATAAACCAAAAACAACCCTTAAAAGTGCCTGACCGCCTTTTAGGGGTTTGTTTTTTATAAAAAAATTGAAACATGAATAAACATGAGAAATTTTTAGAGTTTAATGGGAAAAACATAGTTTTCATTAGCGTAGAGGGTTTTTATTGGATAGCAATTAAACCAATTTGTGATGCGCTAAATATCGATGCAGACAGGTCGATTAAAAACATCAAAATAGACCCAATTTTGGCACCTGAATGGTCTAAACAGACCATTCAGGTATCAAAAAACGGCAAAAAACAACTAAGAAATGTTACCTGTATTCCAGAGAAATTTATCTACGGTTGGATATTTTCTTTACGTTCAGACAGCAAAGAATTAACAGAATACAAAAAAACCTGTTATAATCTACTGTACAATCATTTTCATGGTACAATTACCAATAGAAAAGAATTGTTAATTGAAAGAATAGATGTAGATACTGAAATGCATACTATAAAAAGAAATCTACAAGAGTTTGATGCACAATATAAAAGACTAGAAACACTTCAAACTAAAAAGAAAGTACTCAATAATCAATTAAACACTATTGATAAAGAGTTGGTAAAAGCACCACAATTATTTTTAAACTAATTTTTCATGAAAATATTTTTACAATCTTTCTTTCAAATTGGCCTAGTTGCCATAAACACCTTACTAATAGCAAGAGGTTATTACCTAGCAGTTTTTATAGTTAGTTTTTTTATTAGCCTATTATGGGCGTTTAATGTTAGTAAAGTTGCCATTTCTTCATTAAAACAAAAACTAACCTATGCACTTGGGGCAGGTATTGGAGCAATTACCGGCTTATTTTTAGTTAACCTTTTTATTTAAAAAAATATGAACTGAAAAAAAACAAACATTAAATTAATCACAGAACCCACAATGGCGTAAAACACTTGTTAGCATTTGTGCGGGTTTTAAAACAAAATTTTATTATGAGCAAAAAAATTAAAATTGCAGAAACTTTTGATGACATTCAAGAACATAATCTTTCAAAAGAAATTTTAGAAAACCCTTATTTACAACAATTCGCAAATAAAATGATGGAATTAAGCAACAGACTTAATGAAATAGAAGAATTGGAAGATGAAGGATACATCGAACCTGATGATTATGATATTAGAGAGGATTATTTACCCGCAATCAGAGAGTTTATCATCAATATTGCAAATATGTAGCAATGTGCTATAACGTCTTGGCGCTTTGCGTGATAGCCGAAAACGTAAATTTGAACCGAATAACAAAATAGAATTTTAACCGAGTATTTTCCGCTGAAAAACTAAACGGCTATCACGCAAAACGGCTGTTATGCGTTCGGCTTTTTAAACGCAATTATTAATAAAAAAAAATTAAAATGAAGGATAATAATAAAATAGAAAGAGCTAGAAGCTTATTAAATATACTTGTTAAAGTTACAGACATAAATACCGTTCCTTGTGATAGATACTATTTTGTTTTGCGTATTTTTCAACAAGAGGTAGAGAAACTAAATAATAAATTAAACGCTAAAATGGTCAGTAATTTAAAAACAAAAGCACCAAATTATTTTGAAGAAAAAAGAGCTATAAAAGAAGCAAACGTAACGAGTACAACGTATGAAAGAAGTAGAAGAGCTCTTGAAAAACAAATAGAAAATAGATTTAAAAATAGATAATTTCTTATCAGAATTAAAAGAAATTAGAGATTATATTTCGGAACTTCTTGGGCATTCCAACCAAGCTGACGCATAACTTCTTTATATACGCAACTAATGTGTGAAAATGTACGCCACTATTGAAGTACAGACAAACAAAGGCTTTCAGTACAAAGGCAAATGGTTTGTTTTTTACCAAAAAAAACTCTACCAAATGCCT
>Ga0306898_1000803_pt1 | contig 11095 bp, 16 predicted proteins | sample AntRauMFilla1564_FD_190424 | JGI IMG/M metagenome (GOLD analysis project Ga0306898, IMG submission 190424) | Saline lake microbial communities from Rauer Islands, Antarctica - Metagenome Filla 1 #564 (v2) (version 2) | ecosystem: Environmental > Aquatic > Non-marine Saline and Alkaline > Saline ...
GGTACTGAAAAACTAATTAACAAAAGTATTGACAACAATTACTAATTATGTCACTTTTAAATAGTTAGTAAATACAACTTTAACTTAGATTAGCAAGTTAAAAAAATAGGTTGACACGGTTTTTAAACCGTGCTAATATTAAGAAATAGCCAATTGAGGCTGGAATTACATAGACCGATAAGTCTAAAAACTAATAATGTAAACTCGTGCAAACGGCTGGGATTGCTACCAACTATCATGCGATAGGGTAATAGTAAGTAAACCACACGGTACGTTAAAGGACAATTTAAGAGAAGGGGCATTTTGCACGTTGAAACGACACGGGGTCGAGTATTTCATGCAATCTAAAAGCGTTTGGAGACGTGGCAACAAGGCAATAATTGAAAAGGTGAAATGACTTTTTAAAATGTTGCATTCAGTAACCGAGGTGGTCTATTTTTAAGGTTCGATTCCTTAACTCGGTATGATAAAAATAAAGGACGGTTTAACATGAATATGAAGGATGAACTTTTAATAGTAGGTAGGATTCAAAATAACGGTCTACCTTTTGACTTAACACTAGTGGTAGTAGAAACAATGGCATTTAATCGGCTTCATTTGGTAGGTGTTATGAATCCACTTAATAACGATATTTTTATTATCGACCTTGAAAAGTGTAGAATATTTTCAGATAATAATGCTTTTTATTCTGACTGTTTCGACTTATATAACATAACAAACAACATAAAAGTAATCTAAGGGGATTAAAATGAGAAAAATTGAACAGCAAATGATAAATGCAATAACAAACGGTGAAAACTTTAGTAAAGATAATACTATGGTGAGAATAAATGGACTAGGTGGATACATTCAAGAGGTATGTCTACACGGTAATCTTATTATCAGGGGTAGTCGTGGAAACTATCAAATATCATTAGCAGGCTGGGATACCGTGACAACAAAGTCACGTATTAACGCTTTTTTAAGCATGGTAGCACCTAACTATAGAATATATACTAAAAACCATACTACCTACTTATCCGACGGTAAAAAACCCGTTGTTATGGACAACCGTAAATTCTATAACGTAAAGTAAAGGTAACGTAAAGTAAAGGGGATTACCTGTTAAATACTAATAATCAATATGTTATTATCATAATATATTAACGGCTGAGGGGCTAAAAATGAATATAGAACTAAATACTTGTTACACAAGAATGACTAAAAAAGTATATCAACTAAAAGCAGGCACTAGAACAGTATGGGAACTAATTGAGAGTGAAATATCTAATATCACTAAAGAACAATATACTAGTATAACCAATGATGAAACACTAAGGTTCTTTCGCCGGCTAGGAGGTTCCGAGTATGCTCTAAGGGGGTACACTCGTGTAGGCTATTTAATAACCGAACTTATTTCAAAAAATCCTAATAAAAATATTAAGATAGTAAGGTCTTTTAACTGGTGTATAAATCCAGACGGGTCTAAAAAATGAATAAAAAACACCTAAGAAATTATACGGAGAAACTAAAGGTCAAAACTAAGAGAAGTGCGAAACCACTAATAGAATAACTAGGGTGCAATTCCCTAGGGTGGTATAAAATACTTAAAAGGAGATTCAAATGGCTAGACCTAATAAATCTGAAACTGTCAGAAGAAAACAGGTAAGACAGAATAAAAAACAAGTTTCTTAAAAGTAGGTATGAACTATTTTCGATATAGTTCATATAATCCCAAGTAAGACCTATAGATGTAGGCAAAGGAAAAATCATGAATACTACAATTAAAGTAATAACAACTAAGGAAAGTGGGCACCACCACGGAAATTGTGTACCATTCATTTTAACCAATCATAGAACTAATCATATAGTTTATATGAAGTCACTAAAAGAGGTAGCTTCTAAGCTTCGTATTACACAAGGGCATGCCTCAGTAATCCATAGAAATAATATAAGGTACCGTGGTGTATATTCAATCCAACGTATGCCATTCAATAGTACGGTAACATTTTCATAATATACATAATTTATGTATAAATATACACTGAAATTAAAAGGAATTTAATATGTTTAAATATTTAGTTACATTAGAGCTACTCCGAGTGAGAAGGTGAAGGAGAATAGAATGTATAATATAGCAGTGAAAAGTGTAAGTAGTTGGAACACGGATGGATCTACAGTGTATGATAGGTATATTTTTTGCAACAATTTTAAAGAAGTTGTTGGTGCATTAAAACAAAGTAACGCATCATATATGTATGGTAAAGGATCGGACATTTTAGATAAAAATGACGAGGTAATATTTAATACATCTGATTTTAAGGAAATTGAAGGAATAAACTCTTGTGGTAGAGATATACCATATACGTTAACTAGGTTAAAGAGTATCCACTCTGAAAACAAAGACATAGATTATTAGTAAACAAGTATCTATAGTAGTTAGCACTTAACCTTTTAAGTATACACTGAAATTAAAACCAAATATAATAAGTCTATAGGAGACAAATATGTACAAATTATCAAATACATCCAAAATGCCTGGAAAATCATGGTCATTACCTGCTTCACGTTGTCAAATGGGTTCTGCACTTGCAAAAGTAAAGGGTTCCGTGTGTTCAAAATGTTACGCTCGTAAGGGTTCCTACTGCTACCCTAGTGTAGAGAATGTTAGACAGGTAAACTACGCCCACTACATAGAGAATCCCTCTAATTTCTATGAAGAATTAAAAACACTTATCGAAACAGAGTATCTAAAAACTAGGGTGGCTTATTTTAGATGGTTCGACTCGGGGGACTTAGTCTCTACCGATATGTTAGAATCAATAATTAAACTAGCTATCGACCTCCCCTATATTCAATTTTGGTTACCGACCAAAGAGTATAACATGGTAAAGAGTGTTACGGACAATTTACTACTATTAAATAAACAGTTACCTGTAAATATAGCTATTAGGTTATCTGTATTCATGATAGATGGCGATTACTTCAAGTTCGACCCGTCGATGAAGGATATTTTACAATCTAGGGTAATCTCTCTTGAGACAACACCGTATGAAGATGAAATTGTATGTTATGGTAATTGTGTATCCTGTAACTATTCATGTTGGGATGCTACTCAGTCAATAGCCTACCCACAACACTAGTTAAGGTAGGTAGGTTAACACCTACCGACTTAAAATTAAAATGTAAGCCATAGGAGGGCTAAATAAATGACAGATTTTAAAATAGGTGATAGAGTACGAATATTAAGTACTATAGAACTCTTAGGGGTGAAAAAAGATGACCTAGCTACAGTAGTACACTTAGACTATAGCGAAAAAGACTTGCACTTCGTAAACACAGATAAACTGAACTGGTATAATCACTCAGAATATAATGGTAATGGATTATTACTAGGGCAAGATTATTTAGAACTAGTCTCCCGAAACCCGATTAAGCCTAAGCGTCCTAGGTGGGATAACGATTCTACAGAATACCTCCATTCCTATTATCATCGAAAAAAGGTCAAGGAGCTATCTTTAATACTAAATAGACCTACTACTACCATTAGTAGTAAAGCAAGCTATGAGGGTCTTTCTAAGCACAATAGAAGAGAATTTAATAATATAGACAACCGTCATATTATTCACGGCTTAATAGATGGTGCAACACCGGAGCAGTTAGCTCTCGACCTACACCGGAGTAAATCAAGTGTGGTAGGTAGAATTAACTTAATGACTAAGCGTGGACTTATTCCACAATTTAATAAGGAGGTGTTATGCAAGTAGCGTACAGAATATTCATAAGCCGAGGCGATGGAGTCTATACCTCTACTTTGCCTCTAAGTGATACTAAAGAGTATAGAATAGGTTGTAACTATACAGGTAAAACCTACCGATGTTATGCTAGACCTTTCTATACCCCAGGTAAGAAAAGTAAGGAAGTATGGCTAAAAATAGCATTAGATGATATAACTAAAGTAGCGATACACTTTAATATCGATTTAATAGTAGGCCGTCAAATAACAATATTGAGAGAAGTTTCTAACTTCGAGGTTAACATGATTAGACTAAAAACTAGACTTAATATGAAATGGTTGAGCTAGTAAGGAGATAAGATGAAAATAGCAACAGGAATATGTCTAGGGTTATTGGTGGGGAGTGTAATCAGCTCCTCATTAACAATCTACCAACAACACAAGCAATTAGAACTACTAAGTACTTCACACGCTTCGAGGGTGGAGCAATACGAGGACAGACTAAAGGTAGCCCATAATAATACTGTTAACGAGCTATCACTTAAAAATACAGAGATTGAAGAGTTAAATCTTGCCCTTGATACGGCATTTAAAGAGTACGAGCTAGTTAAAACACTTCTCGATAAGGATGTGAAGGAATGGACAGCTACAACCGTACTAGAAACCGAGGCTAAACTTACTTCACTCCCCTCAGGTTCATGGTTTAAGGATGGACACTATGTTACGGCTCCATTTGGTTCTAAACTACTCTCGGGTACATTTTGGGGTTCACGGGGTCACAGAGGTGTAGATATTAAACCAAACTCGGGAAATAATCGGGAACCTATCATATCGGTAATGGACGGACGTGTAGTAACGTGGGGTAGAAATGACCGCTTGTTTGGTAATTACCTGGTAATTGAGTCATTAGATGGTATGTTCCAGATAAAATTAGCACACTTATCGACAATAGCCATTTACCTAAAGGATGGGACTGTAGACCTATTTGAAGGTCAACAATTTACTAAGGGTACGCAAATAGCGACAATGGGAGCTACAGGTCGCGTAACAGGTACGCATCTTCATTCAGAGTATTATATTTTTGAAAATGACAATTGGCGGTTACTTAATGCATCGGCAATAATCGAACACATAGGAGCAGGCGATAATGAAGGAGAATAGAATGAAAGAATACAAACTAATAGATACATCGGTTACTAGGTCTAAGGCTATAAGCTTAGGTTATCACATAAATATTGAAATAGGTGGGACGTACTTATTTCTCCATGCCACAGGAGCGAGTTGCAGTTCAAAAGATTACACGCATTATTCTGGATATACATCACAGACTGAATTCTTTGATAAAAGTCCCTTTAAGTACCTATCTCAAAAAGACTTCTTAGCTCTTCCCACACCACTAATTGTAGGTGACTGGGTAAAGTTTACTAATTGTGATGGAGTTATTATTTTTCAAATAACCTCTATTGGTAAATACTTTGTTAGATCCATTGTTATGGGGGAAGAGGGTGGTTACTGTATTGATAAATGTACTAAATTAACACCTAAACAAATAATTTTACTAGAACTAGAATAGGAGAATAGAATGGGATTTATATGTACTAAAGACAAATCAAAACTTATATTTAAGCGTAAATATGATGGTAGAATAGCAACCTATGACCTTGCCGATGCTTCAATGTATAACTTTCAAGGTAGAAAAGTGAAATCTCTTAATTCATTCTTTGTTAATTCTTCCTTTAATGAAATAACATGGGAGGATGAAAACTATAGAGAGTTCGTGAATAATGTTAATAAAAATAATTCAAGAATTAGCAATGTAGGCTCAATGCTATCATTATTACACCAATATCGTCATAATGAAGGCTACATCCTGTTGGGATTACCTATTCGGGGTAGGATGGAACAACCTATTTCAGATTACCCTAAAGCTGTTAGAAAGTTCCTACTCAACAAGTTCAAGGATAGCCGTAGAGGTTATGACTGTACTAAATGGTGTAAATCACTAGCTAATAAAGGGTCAAATAAAATAGCTATTATACAGACATTAGTTCAACTAGACCTTGAATACCTTGTTAAAGATGTGGATATTTGGGAGATGAATGTAATCTCAGACTTAGTTAAAGACTATAATATGGACTTAAAAGCATTACTCTTAAAAATTGCCGAGTATGTAAGAAGAGAAGGGTTATCCTTCTTTAAAACACTAACTGAACTACAGGACTATAATAGTATGTCCCAAAAAATGACTACAAAATATCAAAAGTACCCTAAGTACCTATTAAGTACACACCAAATTACAGTCCGCAACTATAACGCATTTAGAGAAGAATATGAAGAAGAAGCTTTCCTACGATCAGTAGATCATTCACTATCCCATAAGGGTACAACATACACTGTACTAACGGCTAAGTCATCCCAGGATGTGAAGGACGAGGGAGCGAATCAACACCACTGTGTAGCATCCTATGTATCTTCAATCATAAATGGCTCAACTCAAATAGTATTTATGAGATTAAATAAAAAATTAGATAAGTCTCTATTGACAATAGAAGTTAAAGAAAATAAGATAATACAAGTTAAGGGTTCCTACAACCGTGGGGCTATGGAAGATGAACTAAAGTTCATTCACACTTATGCGAACCAACATAAATTAACTGTTGGTAAATATCTATAGGAGATGAAATATGGAATTAAAAGACTTTAAAATTGGTAATTACTACAAATGGCGTATTAAAACTGACCTAATAGCAGGAAGAATGTATGGTAGTAATACATTCATGTCTGATATGGTAGAGTTTAAGGGGGAGTCATTCGAGGCTACCGAAAACCAATTAGAGGGCAGGGGTTTGGAATACAAAGGTTGGGATTATACTAGGGAGATGGTCGAACCCTTCACTGAAACTACAGAGGAACCCTTAAAGTATGGGGATATGGTTAGAATTCATAGGCATGATCAAAAGGTAATCGCTTCTATACCATGGGCTTATGTTGGGTTAACGGCAGATGGTAGGGTAGTCACAGCTGAACAAGTGGGGATGGGTATATTAGGTAAAAAAACCTTTAATGCATATCAATGGGTTAAGAATTACATCTGTACAAAATTTATAAAAAAAGTTGAAGAAACAGAAATAATAGAGTTGACAGTAGCGGAAATAGCTAGTAAACTAGGTATTAACATTAAAGACTTAAAAATCATAGGAGAGAAATAGTATGATAAACAAAAATGACTACAAAGAGATGGAAGTATTAAACAACGGTGAATGGGTTAAGGCTGATGTCCTTAAAGAATTGGAAGATGGGACTTGTCTTTACTTAATAGGTGATAAGACCTCGGATGGTTCCTACCAACAAGGGGGGTGTATTCCAGCAAGTTCTTTTAGAGAGATCAAACGGTACGAGACTAGAGTTAAGTCCGCCCGAGATATTATGAAGATCTTAATAGGCAATAACTATGAACTTGATATTGATGGAGATTGGTTCGATCCAAATCACGAATATATTAACTTCACTCGTTCAATGTGGTTAATATGTGGTAAAAGCCTAAAACACAACACAGGAGGCTACTCCTTTGACAAAATATTCCTAGAAGAGGTAGAAGTAACAGCTTAACAACTAGGGGGCTAATTTAGCCCTCAACTAAATACTTGGAGGTATTATATGACAATTAAAGAATTCGCAGAAAAGAATGTAGGTAAATGGGTGAAAACAGCCAAGGTTACAGGTAGAGTTGTGGGGTATGACTCAACCAATATGGGAGGCACTTCAATATTATTATTAGCAACTGATTTAGATTTAAAAGATCAGACTTGTAACTGTTTTTTTAAGAGAGTAGTTATACTACTACCTTGGGAGGGTTATCAGTCAATTGAATGGGTTAATAAGGATGGTATAGTAGCTATTAAAGAGACAGATGAAATGCCTAAAATTGAGCCAGGTATGATTGTTGGAATAGAGTGGAACGGTGTAAAAGAAACCTATGTCGCTTTAAATGATGACTACCTTGCGAACTTAGGTGGTCGAATCTACATAAGTATGCATAAATTAAGGTATTCAGGTAAGATAATTACTAAAATATCTCGGGTTAAATGGGCAACATGCTTAAATAATATTGATGGGAGCTTAGAGGTAATATGGGAGAGGAAAGAAACTAATCCTAAGATAGCTCAAATAGCAAAACTTAAAGAAACTGTTGAGAAAGCACTTGAACAAATTAAAGAATTAGAAGACAATTAAGTTAATCGTGGGGAGTGATTGATTCCCTTACTACGTAATATAACACATCATGCCAAATGGCGTAGAATAGGAGAGTATATGAATAAGTTAATTAAGATGTATCTGGAAATTGAGTCCCAAAAACAAGTAGATCGTGAAGTTTCGATGGTACTTGATGGTTACGAGCGTACTTTCAACCAAATCGATGAGGGTAATGAGTCCTATATGGCTCCCGTATTGAGATTTATAAACGATATTACAAAGGACTTTACAATAAAATTAGAGGAAACCATGGCTGAGAGTCTAGCTGAATCGGGTCGAAGATCAAACTTAATGCTAGGAACTGATTATATAGCACCTGTTCAAATGGCATATCTAACGGCTAGAGTAGTTATCGATGGAGTGTACAAGGATGTACCCAGAAACTCCCTAGGTAAAAGATTATCACTACTCATAGTGAGAAATATAGAGTATGGTATCTCTTCAAATAAGAAGTTTAACCAGGCTAAGAAGGAAGAATTACTGAGTAAAGTGGAGAAATTCACTCCCCTCGGATTCTCCTTATTGACAATGTTTATTGATAGCTACCCAGAATATTTTCTTATTAAGCAGGTTCACAACGAAAAGTCTAAAAACTCTAAGCGTAGAGCTAGTTATGTTGTAGCTCCTACAGAAGAGTGGTCAGCTAAAATGGATGCAAATATGGAGGTGTATGCCTTCACTAACTTCTCCTATAAGCCGATGATTCAACCGCCTAGATATTGGAATTATGCTGGTAAGGGTGGAGGTTATTATAGCCCTGAGTTAAGGATACCTATTCATAAGGTTCATGCTAATAAGTCTAAGGATGATAAGCACTACTCTGTGGCAAGTAGAGAAGTTATTGATGCCGTGAACGCCATACAGGCTACCCCTTGGAAAGTTAATATAGATGTACTAGATGTTATGGTTAAGCTTGCAGAGAACCCCCCTTCATCATTAAAGGATATCTTTCCACCACAACCCGATATTATTGACAAGCTTGATATTAAGTGGATGGATAAAGAGGATTTTAAGAAGTTACCCGACAGGGAAAAGAGAAAACTTAGGAATCATTTGGATAAGATTAAACACACCTCGAATAGAATATCGGCTAAGAAATCAGTTGACATAAGTACAGTACACTCCCTACGACAAGCCAAGGAGTATATGAACGATAAGGATATTTATTTTCCTTACTCAATAGATTATAGAGGACGTATTTATTCATTAGCTATGTCCGGACTTAATCCACAAGGTTCCGATCTTGGTAAAGGGTTATTAAAACTTAGTAGAGGACGTAAGATAGTGACAGAAGAAGGTAAAAAGTGGTATGCTGTTAATTTAGCTAATCTAATTGGTTACGACAAATTAACTATCCCTGATAAAGTTGAGAAAGTCTATTCACTTCTTGAACAGTTAAGACTTATAGCTACTGACCCAATTGAATATTCATATTGGCATGCCTGGGAGAAACCAGTTCAAGGGCTAGGGGCTTGTATTGAGTTCATACAGTGGATTGACAACCCCGATTTAAAAGTACATATACATACACAACTCGATGGTAGATGTAATGGACTACAAAATTTGACAGGTTTTAGTAGAGATCAGAAAATAGCTCCACATGTAGGATTACTACCAACCACTAAGGGAGGAGATATTTACCAATTTGTTTGTGACGGTGTTGCAGAGGAGTTGGATAGAATAATAAGAGCAGGGGAATCACACGACAGCTATCAGTATGTTAAGGAATGGAAATCATCGGGTTTAGTTAATAGAAAGCTTACAAAACGACCAATAATGACGAGAGCGTACTCTGCAACTCTTTTTGGTATAAAGGATGGGGTTAAAGCTTCTATACTAGCCGGTAAGAAAGAGGAGCATTTTACAGACTTAGGTCCAGCAGCGAATTATATGGGACAATTAATATGGGAGACAATGGATAAGGAACTCTACGGTGCAATGGCTGTGATGGAATGGTTTAAGGCTGTGGCAAAGGCGGTAGGGAAAGTACAACAACCTTTAAGATGGACGACACCTTCAGGGATGCTGTGTTACTACGCACCACGTAAAATGAAGTCTAAGTCTTACAACATTATCCATAATCGTAAGCAAACGGCTTATCGTGTGTTACAAGCAACCCAGGAGATTGATGGTAAGAAATTAACCTCTTCTATCGCACCTAACATAATACATTCCTTCGATGCTTCACACCTAGTCCTAACAACTAATGCGTGTAAAGCTAAAGGTATTGAAGACTTTGCCTTTGTACATGACTCATTTGGTACCCACCCAGATGATGCCCAATTACTTCTGGACTTAACAAAGGATTCATTTATTGAGATGTATTCTGAAAAACAGTTGACTAGGCTTGAAAATGAGTTTATACTAAACTATCCAGATGCTGAAATACCACCTGTATCTTCATTTGTAACCTATGGTACTTATGATGTCAACCAAGTAAAAAAATCCGATTACTTCTTCGGATAAGGAGAAAATAATGTCAAGGCAAGAGGACATGATGGTCTTTGCAGATCACATGAGACTGAAACTACAAGTAAAAGAGATTGTATATTACCAGAAGCGGGGAAGCTACTAGATGAAATGTAAACGTAAAGTATGTATAAGATGCAAATCAGATTGTAGTTGTAAAAGGAGAATTAAATGGATAATATAAAAACAATGCTAGAAACTATTGCAATATCAATTGCACTATTACTCATGGGGAGTGAAGAATAATTCACTTGACTCAAATTAAATAAAATTATAATATCGAGAGCGTAAGGAGCTAAAATGATAATAACTAGATTAGAGAGACAAAAAGCAATGACAGCGTTTAGAAAGGATTTGTCATTAGATGTACAGGTAATAACTAGAGAGGGTAAGTTAATCGGAACAATAACTAGAACTAACAGGGTGGTTCAGTTCCCCCGAGTAAGCAGACAAATGGAGGTATGGGCATAATGACAAATAAAGAATATAACGAGAAAGTAACAGCATACTTTAAAGAGTGGGATGGTTTTGACTTCTTCGCTGAAATGTCAGATGATTATTCAGTGACTAGGGTGGCTAAACGAAGATATAATGAGCTGAAAGTATTAGCTAAAGGCGATCCTGTACTAACAGAGATACTCCTAGCCTTTAATGCCT
>Ga0306898_1000805_pt1 | contig 11058 bp, 12 predicted proteins | sample AntRauMFilla1564_FD_190424 | JGI IMG/M metagenome (GOLD analysis project Ga0306898, IMG submission 190424) | Saline lake microbial communities from Rauer Islands, Antarctica - Metagenome Filla 1 #564 (v2) (version 2) | ecosystem: Environmental > Aquatic > Non-marine Saline and Alkaline > Saline ...
CCAGCGCCGATACCGAACGCGGCCAAGACGATCATAAGAGTCGCGACTCCCTGTGTCTGTATGAAATTAGTCGTGTATTCTCTGACTTCGGGTATAGCCAAGAGTCCAGTAAAATATGCGACTATTGCACCTGCGACTGCTTGATATGCTGTTCTGAAACCTTTAGCTTTTGGTGTGTTCTTTGAATCGTTATACATGATTATCTCCCTACTAGTTCTCGGACTAGTGCTTTTAATGTTTCCCATTTACTATTATCGCCGACTTGGGCCCGGAGACTTTCAATCTCTTTAGCCTGGTCAGCAATAACAACGTCTTTTTGCTTAATTGAAGACGACAGTTGTTCTACTGAAGCCTTCAAGCTAGGATAGGCTGCGAGTGCCTTGACACGGTTTTCACGCCATGCTGCATTAGCTGGCTTATTCCACTTAGACCATATCATTTCTTCTAGGTCTTTACCGTTCCATGCTGCAATTATTTGAGAATCATATTTGCCAGCGTGTGTTTCGTGATAGGGCCAACCTTCCATTTCTGTATGAATTATTCGGTTCAGGCCTGTTGTAACCTTAGTCATGTCATCTCCTCCGTTTAATATTGCTTTAGCTTCTCTCTCTATTCTACCTAAATCTAGTGTCCCAGGGCAAGCTGTGTTGAAATACTTGTTGTGTGGCACTAAGGGCATGTAGCCTCGGCGCTTCCATATGTCTGCAACTAACCAAGCTATTGTCTGATAATCTGCGTCGGTTCCATAAGGTGCACATTCTATTTTTATACCATAAGGATTCCCCCCCTGGGTAGTGAAAGCACAATGCTCTTCGGGGACCATGAAGGTGACTCTACCTGCTGAAGCGACATAGTTCACCGACCCACCTGTTTTATTCGCCTGATAGTTCACTACGCCGTCGTGGCTTGGTTTTCTAGCAGGGTCATCCCACCAATGGATCTGAATCTCTCTGAACTGATAAGGGACTCCGTAATAAGCCTGACATTGTGCGGCAGTGAACCAAGAGCTTCTGTGCGTCTGTAGTTTGCTGTCTATTCGTGGTTTCATGTGGTTCCTTTACTTATTCTTAATCTTGTCGTAAATCTCGTGGATTTTTTCAATCTTCTCAGGGTCGATAGATATATCATCTATAATTTGTTTGAGTTCAGCGAACAGCTCCTTTAGTTCAGCGTTATCAGCAAGAGCTTTTGTAAGCTGTTCTTGCATACGCTCAAGCTGCACCTCCTGTTTGGCACGTTCTTTTTCGCCCTTTTCAACCATATATTTCATTTGTTCTACGATGGCGGTAAAGTCATTTCTTTTGGCTAGTTTAGAGTTGTTATCCTCTTTTTTGAAGTTCACTATGTTCGTACCAATGACACCAGCAAGTGCAGATATAGCACCTACTATAGCTAGTATAGTGCTATTATTTTCCACTTGGTTTCTCCGTCATCAGGTCCACTGGTCGCATTTTATAAGTGAACAAACACACAAACACCGCGCCAGTCCACATAATAGCTCCGTTCCAACTACGAGTATAAATGAGAGAAGCGTCGATGACAGCAAAGAACAAGCCCATCAACAAAAGTGAAGTCTGTAGGAAAGCCCATGTTCGAGTCAATATCCCCCATACCCATATAAGAGTACCAACTACACCGGTGAGAATAACAGCAGAGAAGGGGAATAAACTTTCAAAAGCCCTATAGACTGCCGGCTGTTCTTCTCTGATTAACAGTGAGAATATATGAGCAAGCACCACGATAGCAATCAAGGTACTGAACCTATATTTTGTAGGATTGGTTTTGCGAATATCTATTCTCATAGCTACACCTAATACTTGATTATCTTGTTTAATACCATTGTAGGCTGCACAGAACTACCACTGTCTGTTTCTCCTCCGAGTCCAGCACCACCGGTCGAGCTGTAGCTATCACCACCTTCTGTACCAGTAGCACTTGCGTTGGTCATGAAAGCAGTTGCAGCCACCCTCAACATCCTTGCCGCTTTACCAGCAGCGTTGTTAATCTTAGCCCAACCACTGCTGGACAGAACATGGGTATGACCTTCTGTACCACCTGAAGCACCTAAGACGTCGCCATCTATAGGGGTCGTCATTCTGTCTGCGCTGACACCTCCCATATCATCTTGACCAGCAATAACACGGCCACGAAGGTCAGGTACTACGAAATCGGTATTGTTCGAGCCCCCATAAACATTCCCTATCACATCGAATAATGCCTGATATTCTTCATCTGTTGAAGCGTCAAGTGTTTGTCCATAACAGAAGAGCCATCCAGTCGGTGCTGTAGAGCCGGCATAATCGACAACTCTACCTACAGGGTTTCCCTCCCCGACCAGGCGAACCAATTCATCTTGAGCATAAGTATTCGGTTTTATAATAGCTATCTGCCCCGAAGTGTTTCCGTCGTCAGTATAGCCAGGAGCATATCCGTCGATGACAATATCTCCTGAGTCGAGGTGTCCATACATAATAGTCATAGTAGAGGGGTCTATGTAATAACTGCCGTTAGAGGCGAGAACTTTATCCCCTGTGGCTAGGATCATTTTATTAGGCCAATTATCTACAGAATCCACATCAAGAGTGATGGCGCTTATAGCACGGTCAGATTCAATGTTCGCAATTACAGCCTCACCAGTACCGTCACTAACTTTCAACTCATCTAATGCTCTTGACATGATTACCCTCCTCAGTTTTCTATTCTTATTTTAGCACAAACATGATAAATTAAGCACCTTCTAGCTTAGAAACACTTGAAAATTGCTCCCGAACGTGCTGTCCAACATGACCTCCGGTGAAGGAATCCCTCATAGTAGAGAGAAAATCTCTGTCAAAACCAGTAATCACGCTCGGATCAGAGATTTTCACATCATCCATCCGATTCTCATATTGTGCGACGTTAGCTAAATTGCCGTAAAGCGTCCTCATATGTACAGGATAAGGATTATCGGCGTACTTTTTTCGTATTTTCCACGCCTTCAGCCACTCTTTTTTATGAATCGTCAATGGAATATGCAACCCATAGTCTAAAGGGTCTGCGACCCCGAGTTCCTTTAAGATGTCAAGAGTGAGCTTCATGCCGTTGAGGTAGCCGGAGGCTCCGACCTGCTTTTCGAGCCGAGCTATCGACTCCACCAGTGGTCCCCGATGATAATCTACGAATTCCTCGATCGGCTCCATCACGAAGAAGTCATCATTAAACAGGAGAAATGGGTCGGAGACCCTTGAGTCTTTGACTGCCGCCAATTGATTGTGATGTGAGCGCCAGTACTTGTTATCCCCAAATGTAGTATTTTCTACAACATTTACTTTTTGAGAAAAAATTCGGGGACAGTAACCTGAAAACCAAATTTCATGTCCAGGCATATTCTTCTCAATGCTGCGAATAGTATAGCGTAGCTCTTCATTTATTATCGCTCGGCGTAAGGGGATGATAATGTCCATATGTTTATAGTATCAAAAAAGGCTCCGGTTAAGGAGCCTTTTTATCTACGATGTCTCAGTTATTAGGCTGATGTCTCGTCTTCAAGAGAGGAAACTGAGTCTACTTTCTTGGACAGTACGAATGTGTCACCACGATCACGCAACTGAATTTCGATACCAGAGAAACCAGGAACCTTTTCGATAACGACAACGCCGTCACCCTTTGGATCCATCTTAGGTCGCACGTTCACGATGGCTCGCTTGTCAGCGACAATGACGTAAACGCCATCACCCAAGTAGTCATCAGGACATTCGACACACTTGACGCCTTTGAACTTACCTAAGTAACCAGCTTTAGCGTCTTTGTAGCCTTCGCTAGAACCTGTGAAGTTGATAGCGTCGGTTAGACGATCAGCAAAGTCATAGGCAATCCAAGCGATTGACTGGTTGACATTTGCTCCACCAGTACGAGCTTTAGTTACTGTGTTGGCGAACTTCAATTTAAGGTTGTCAGTACTCAAAGTAATCAGTACTTTGTTACCTACCGGACGAGAAGCGAGGATTTTAGCAAGCGAGTAGGCGTCGTGAGCAGGTACGAAAACCTGATCTGCCTGTTGCATAGCAACTTGCTTACTAAAACGAGAAACAGGGATGTCTTGCATTTGTGTTCTCTGAATACGAAGTAACATGCTCTTGTTATAAGCAAGTGTCAAGATTTGTTCGGTTGGAACTACTAAAGTAGGTGAACCGAATGGAGTACTAGCATTACCTTCGTCGTAATCTGCTAGAGAACCGTTTGCGATAGAGAGAACGCGAACGCTCCCAAGATCTGTGTGTTTGTAGTTGTTGTCACTAAGGTATGGCGCAACCACTGAACTAATGTTTAGTGGAATGTCCATGACGTTAGCTGTTTTTGTGCCATATGCCATGATTAACCCTCCCAGGTTTGTTAAATATAAGATTTGTCCAAGTTCGCCAATGCTTAGCTTAATTGTATACTAATGTCAATAACAAATGCAATAGTCGTTCTTATGGTAAAATCAGTCTATGAAGATTCCTCGCTATTATGATCCACGTTGGTACCAGGCCGAGGGGATTAGAGCATTAGAGAACGGCGCGAAGTTCGCTGTTTGGTGCTGGTCAAGGCGTGGAGGCAAGGACCTTACGGCGTTTTGCTATGGTATTAAGAAGGCTGTTGAGTCACCTATTAACGTGGTTATCGTGTGGCCGACTAAGAAACAAGGGTTTGATAACTTCTGGACTGCTGTAGATAACGACGGAATACCCATACTCGATCGCATACCTAAAGCGCTGCGTACAGGTACGAACAGTACTAAAGACAATATGTCCATTACTCTTGTCAACGGCTCAACCATAACCCTATTGGGTGCTACGGACCCTGACGCGTTGCGTGGTGCTAACGGCAAGCTCTATATATTGTCTGAGTTTGTGGACCTTCCTCCGGGAATTCTTGGAATCATCCGTCCGGTTGTCACAGTTAATGGTGGTCAAATTATTATTCAATCAACACCAAAAATAGACGGCATATCAGGTGCAACCTTCCAAAAACTATATGAACGTGCTGAAAAACATCCTAAGCAATATGCTTCACTAATCACTGCTAGAGAATATCTAACCGAAGAAGAGCTTGAAGAAGTCCGGCAAGAGTACATTGCTGAGTATGGCAATGATTTCAAATATCGACAGGAATTCTTATGTGATTGGGGTCAGACCTCTCAAACAAGCTACTACGGCTCTGTGCTTATGGCTATGGAGGAGGCAAAGAAGGTTGGACTATATGCCTACAACCCTGCATACCCTGTCTACACTGCCTGGGACCTCGGTATGGCTGACCAAACGTCAGTGGTGTTCTTCCAGTACTTTATGGTCAAAGACAAGCCACAGGCGCGTATTATTGATTACTACGAGAGCAACAATCTAAAGAATGAAGCTCATGTTAAATTCGTTCAGGCGAAACCTTATAACTTTGCGTGGCACTTCTTCCCTCACGACGCAGGTGTACGCGACTCAGACGCCATAGAGCGTATTGAAAAGATTCGTGAAATGGGATTGACTAATAGTTCAGTATTGAAGCGTGAGCCTAAAGAGGATGGTATTGGTAGAGTTGTTTCTAATTTAGGTAACTCAGTATTCCACGCTCCTATGACTGAAATGCTTATACGGAAGTTGAAATTATACAAGAGAAAATTCAATGGTGATACCGGTGACTACATGGGTCCTGAGCACAAGTCGGAATCTCACGCGGCTGACTCCACGAGGTACATGTATCAAGCTATTGAACTTGAGTTTAATAAAGAAAACTGCGAGCTCTATTACTCGCAGGATTCAGCACCCGAGACTTACGACTCGGAGGATATTTCGACGAATCTTTATTCTCCTGTGTCTTGATTCTCAGTTCGCTCTGCTTCTATGTTTCTTTCAGCAGTACTCTTGCCTTGAGCGACAGCGTCGTCTCGGCTAGTGCCTTCTTCTACAGAAGTGGTGGCGTTCTCTTCGTCTGAAGTTTCGACTACACCAGTCTCTTCAGGTGGTGTCGGAGCCTGAGGCTCTGCTGCGTCAATTACAGCCTGTAGTTCTGCTTTAGTATTATAGTTTTCAGGGTTTTCAATCCCAAGTTCAGTTGCTTTTGCATTTAGTTGTTCTCTGTTAGCCATCTTAAACCTCCTCAGATTCTTTAGCTGTTATTGCTTCCTTCAGTTTTTCCACGTTAGGATAACTTTCAGGCTTCTCAATTCCCACACTCTCAGCGTAGGTGTTTAACTCTCCACGTTTCATATTTTCAATGCCGACTGGAGGTACCGGTTCTTCTGCTGGTGGCTCAACTGGAGCCGTTCGAGCTGTTCGCTCATCTTTAAGTATACGCGCAGGTACAGTCTCGCCTTTTGAGCGAGCCTCTCTTGCAATCTGTTGGTCTCGTAGACCTTGCTCATCACGAAGACGACGGATATCATCCTCGTATTCACGCTCGAAGTCTTTTGGAGTAAAGCTCTCTACTTCACCACTACGGTCTCCCTGACGAGAAATCCAGTTCAATACATCGGTGTCCGTAACATCGTCTGTAGGTATACCGAAGTCGGTAGCGATTCTAGCTAAAGCGCTACCATCCCGAAGAATAGCCTCTAGTTTAATCTTTGTTTGAGGTGAGATTCTCCACCCCATGTCTTGACCTTGATGAGCGTTCGGATTGCGATCGCTCAAATTTAGGTGAGCAGCGATCATTGGCTCTGTCTTGCAAAGTCGCCTTTCACCTGATTTTACGTTGTGAAACATTACTGCCATGATGTACTCCTTTTATTAACTTTCAAAATATTCTTTACCAACATCAGCCCACTCTTTTTCCTCGGGGTCCATGCCTTCATGCCCTTTGGTTCGAGTAGAGAATACGTCTTCTCTATCAGACTGAGATTGTGCTTTTTGTTCAGTCGCTTTTTTAGCGAGTTCAGCTTTACGAGCCTGTTCGTCAGCGTTCGCTTGAGCTTGTTCTTGGGTCGTTTTCTGCCTTCGTATGGCTTCAGCTAGATAAGGCGTGAGAACTCGGTTATAGAAGTTCTTCATAGAGAGCTTAGCCCCTGTAATAACCTCTCCGTCTGCGCTGATGTCGAGTGTATTTCTGTAGTCCTCCCACACCTCTTTACGCAATTTAGGATTAGCCTGAAGCAACGGTCCAAATTTTTCAAGCACTTCTTGAGCTTCTTCTTTAATAGTAATATTCACGTCTACAATTTTATCAATCTCTGACTGTGCTTGTTTAGACTTGTCTTCAAGATTCATCTGAGCTAACTGAAGCCAACGAGTACCTTCTTCTAGTGTGAAATTCTGTCCAGTAGCAGGATTTTTATATTGAGTGACGTCTTGAGGGACACGAATTTCGCGACCTTCTGCGTCAAGCAATTTCTGTGGAACTTCTGAAAACATCTTTTCTCGGATGTCATTAGCAAGTTCCTTGCGATCTGCTTCTATGTCGAGCTGGACTCGTCGTCGTGCTCGGTCTTCTGCGTCAGGGTCCGTAGCCGGTTGCTGAGTTTTTGTCTCAGGCTCGGTTCCTGCTTCTCCTGGCTTGGCTTCTCCCGGTTGACCGGTGGCTTTATCGGCCTCATCACCAAGTTTTGATTCCTCATTTTGTTCTTTGTTAGCTGGATCGTCTTGCGACGCGCCTTCTTCTTCAGTTGTTTTTTGTGACTTGGCTTGCTCATCTATAGTCCTTTGCTCTCTAGGATTTTTTTCTTGTTCTAAACCTTTGTCAGATAGAAAATCTAATCCAACTTCATCCCACTCGGAATCATCGTTCGTTGATGTTGGTGCTGGATTTTGTGTTGGATCCATTACGCCTTACCCTTTCGTTTTAATTCTACCTGCTCGATAGCGTTATCAACCATGTTCTTGATAGGTTCAAGAATAGCATATGCTTCTTGTTTTCCTAAAATTGAGCCCTGTAACTTTTGCAAATCACTTGCGTCAATTTTAGTCACATCTATCTTCACGCCTTCAACGCCCTCATCAAGTATCTGTTTAACCAACTCAAGAGTAGAAAAATCATCCTCATCACGGTCACTAAAATCTTCCGGTGTTGGTGCAGTTGGAATAGACCTATAAGGTACGTCTTCTGCTTCGTCAGTGAATCCTGCCATGTTACCCCTTCGCTTGCTTTATATATTGATGATAGCTTAACCACTTACGCATGTCAATGATTACTGTTGAGGAACAGCTGGAGGCTGTTGCATTGGTCCCATTTGTTGTCCCTGCATTGGCATACCTGGCATTGGTGCCGGTGGAACCACGTTCATCCTACGGCTGTCAGGAACCGTTTTCTCAAGTAATCTATCCATAAGTTCGTTAATCTTCTGTGTACGAGCAGGGTCGCTGCCGTCGTCGTTCTGAAGAAGGGTGACGAGCATATCTTGTAGGTCGCCCCGAGCTTTTTCTTCTAACTCATCCTTGCCGATTGAAAGTTCAACTTCCACACTCCAAGTTTTAACAAAGTCGTAAAAGTCGTTCCAGTCAATAGTAATTTCATTATTGTCTCCAATAGTCGGGACATACTCGGGTTGTTCAGGTGTTGGTTTGAACTTAGATTCTCCAATACGATTGATTTCGTTTTTACAGTCGTCGTCCACGATGATAACTGATTCGTTAGGAATCTTCTCTTCAGTCTCGGGGTCTTTATTGTCTATAGTTTGCTCAGCAATAAGCGTATCAAGTGCTACTAAAGCATATTGTCGTAAGAAGTTCTCAATAAGGTTGGTTATCTGATTAGTAGTAATGTCTTCAACACGGTTCTGTTGTTTTACTCCGGGACCAGTCTTAGAGAAGTCGCCACCGTTATTTACAGCAGAGAATGGCTGACCCATTATGTTTTGAATCTGTGAAGTCAAGAACTCCATCATAGGCTTGAAGAACTGTAAGGCGCCGTTATCCATAGAGACAAGTTCAGCTTTAGCATTTTGGTCAAGAGCTTCCCAAATGACACCTTGTTTAAGCACTACAGGCTTAGTGAAACGTCCTCGTTTCAGGACAGGAGGCTTGCTGTTAAGTAGAAGCATTGAAGCTATGTTTTGGTAGTAGATGTTAGCTAGGTTTTGGTTCGGTGAGGCTAGTCGAACGCGGCTCAAGCCGAACGGTGACAGTGGTACAGGGTCGATGACCAAAAGCTGTACGCGAGGGTAGCCAAATTTAGACTTGTTCTCAAGGCGACGCAGAGCGTATTCCTCTAGTTGAGGACAGAATGTAATAAATTCTCCACCTCGTCCTACATCATATTTAGTGATGAATTGATAAGTTTTAGCTAGGTATTCTTGTTGAGCCTTTTTACGAGCGTCTGATTGATAGATAGAGTACTTGAACATAGTCTCGGGATCCATTTCAAGGAGCTTGTCAAGAGCTTCGACGTACCAGTCTGTATTAGGATTTTTAGCCGCGGCATTACGGATTTTACGAACGCGTGATTTCGTAAGGTTAGCGACGACATAGAAGTAACCTGCCTCAGAAGCGTCTTCAATACCACTCTCAGGATCAACATCCATATAGTGCATAAGTTTCATGCGAGTACCGTATTCACTACCCATTGAGCGAGGCATAGTCATAAATGGTGCATAGCCGTGAGTAATGGCTTGTTCGGTACCCATTTGAGCTGTAGACAATAACCCTTTTCCAAAGGTGTCTTCGTTGAAAACGTACTTACGGAGGAAGAATGAGCCCATTTGAGCATGAAAACTGTTTTTTGTGCCGTTAATCATAGCAGAGAATATGGGAATCTGTTGGATTGAATTTCTTGGAATCTGTCGGACTAATCCAGGAATAGTAGTGTCACCTACATATGGTGAGTTCTTGCTGTGGTTCAAGGGTATCCCATCAACCAAGTTATCTAGCTGAGGGAAGTCCTCAGTATAGCTCTCACGGTTAGTTTTACACGTTTCCCATTCGCCTCGTAGTTCCGAGACGTCTATTTCTGCTATTGCTTTTGGTACTTCTGCTGTTTTTTCCATAATAAAATCCCTCTTGTGTTTATTCTACGCTACGTCCGGCTTAACACCCAAATTTTCGCCTTCATATGACACAGTTCTTAGTAAATAATCTGCATAACCGTTTGAAGACCTCAAGTACCACTGCGCGACTGCGACTAGATCTCCGATAGGTATCTTGATTCTCTTATCCACTCTGTTCAATGATGATGACGCCTCGTCTATCTCTACTGAATCACGCCACGCTGGAGACGACGCACCTGCATAAACCCACTCAGGGTCACTCCAACCACCCGAACTTGATTTGACATATTCAGGACCTATAAAGGTTTTCTCTTTCGTCTTGAGTTTACCGTTTTGATTAATGTATGTTACACCTACAGTAATAGTGCCAACGATATTCAATACATCGAATACGGCCTGGACCATTGCCTGATAAGCATTATGGGAGTCGTTAAGCCCGACCATCGCTCCAGTGATAGATGTGCTAAATGTCACAGCCCCATCACCTTTATAGTCAACGGTACCAAAGGTATCTGATAACTTGAGGATTTTATTGCCCTGACAGATATATACAAAGGCAGGACTCCCAGGAGGAGAGACTACACCTATCCATTGAGCAGGGATGTCCAGCGTGTAGTAAGCTCCGTTGTTCTGTAAATCTCGAATAAGTATTTTATTCGGAGTCGTGAAGCCGTCAGTAGGTACTATAAATTGAAACTTATTATCCCAACCAACACCAACAATTTCAGCCAATGCGCTAGTATTAATGCTCTTGAATAATGGGTCGATATCCTTATCCACGTTCAAAATCTGAATAATGTTTTGGAGCTGAGGCTGAGTGTCAGCCGATAAAAGCCCATCCGTAGATGGAATCATCAGTTGGCCTTTGTAGTTGACCACGCCATAAGGTGACGCGACACCAGCAGCTCCATAGTTCTGTTCAGTTACGCCCCACACGACAAATGACTGATTACCGTAGTTAATAGTCTGCTGCTCTAATGTAGCTTGTTTTGATGTACCTTGAGTGTTACTGAACAGAATCGTAAGTGAAGGAATACCCTGACCGTTTCGGAATCCTGTGATGGACGCAGGGTAGTAGTTTGTGCCCTTAGATGGTTCTGAACGGAATCCACCATTAGCAGAAGAGAAGTCGA
>Ga0306898_1000807_pt1 | contig 11022 bp, 8 predicted proteins | sample AntRauMFilla1564_FD_190424 | JGI IMG/M metagenome (GOLD analysis project Ga0306898, IMG submission 190424) | Saline lake microbial communities from Rauer Islands, Antarctica - Metagenome Filla 1 #564 (v2) (version 2) | ecosystem: Environmental > Aquatic > Non-marine Saline and Alkaline > Saline ...
CCCCTGGCTGGGCTGAATGACAGTCGCGTACTGATCGAACCAAATGCTCACGCCCTGGATAGCAATGTAGAGGGCGGCCGTGGCTGACAACTGGATGCGGGCGGTGCGCGAAATACGAATCTCGCGTCCGTTGACGCTGATGGCGCCGTACAGGTAGCTGGTGGCAGCCGCCGCCAAGATCGACAGCAACACCACGGCTGAAGCGAAAGCAATGATTCCGCGCCAAAACGGCAGGTCGTAGACGAAGAATGAGATGTCGAGGCCGAACTGCGGGTCGACCTGACCGAAGCTGGTGCGATTGAGGTACTGCAAGACCATCTGCCATTGACCCGCAGCGGTGACACCGGCGAAAAGACCCAGCACGGCTGGAATACCGAGCATCGCCACGCGACGCAACGGTTCAACCACCTCTTGGTAGCGGTTCAGCTGCGAGTTGAGCTTTGCGTACATGGGGCGCCAGCGGTAGGCAACCTGAAGGCTCACCCAGACGGGAATCGACATCGCGAGAAATGCGATGAGGAAGATCACACCCGTGGCGATCCACTGAGTGGTGAGAACAGTCAAGAAACCGAGCTGGTCGAACCACAAGATGTCGGTGTACACGTTCGCAAACGTGAAGAACAACACCACGAGCACGCCGATGATGGCGGCGGAGATGATGAGGGTCGTGCGCGAACGATTGACAGAGGGCGTTGCGGTGGACGTCACGAAAAGGCTCCAAGAGTCGGCGGGCGTACAACTTCAGACTAGTGGAGCTAACTTGGTAAGCGCCCCGCCGATTCGGCATGACGCCGTGCGATGCGATGCGATGCGGTGCGGTGCGCGCGGGTGACCGGCTAGGCCCGAGCAGGCGCCCGACAGAACACAGGTCAGCTCTCGCAGCGCGTCAGCCCACTCAGCTCACCCTGCTCAGCGATCGCCTGCAACACCCGAATCGCCTCATTCAGAGTCGCCACCGAGAACACTTCGAGGTCGCCTGGTACGTTGCCAACCACCTCGCCGCAGTTGCCCGCGGGGGCGAGAAAAATCTCAGCACCGGCATCCACCGCACCGTGCATCTTCTGAACAACGCCGCCAATCGACCCCACCGTGCCATCGGCTGCGATCGTGCCGGTTCCGGCAACGTCGGCTCCGCCCGCCAGAGAATCTTCAGTCAGCTTGTCGATGATGCCTAAGGCGAACATCATTCCCGCGCTCGGGCCACCCACATTCTCAAGCTCGATGTTCACCTCGAACGGAAAGATGTACTCACCCGCCACTAAGACACCAATCACTGGCACGCGGTTTTCGCCCTCGCTCAGCACTGGCGTGACATCGAGAAAACGCTCTGAGCCGTCGCGAATCACCCCGAGTGCCACCGGCGATGCCGTGCCATTGTTGGCGATCGCGGCGCGCAGCGCCGTGACATCCCGAACCGCCACACCGTTGACCGACTGCACGGTGTCACCGCTGAGCAACACGCCCTCGGCGGGGCTCTCAGGCAGAATGTCGACCACCCGCAGTTGACTCTCGTACGGCTCACCAATGGCGCGCATGGCAGCCGCAATGGCCTCTTGCTGCGAGTTGTCCATGTCGACGCGGCTCTGCTCACGGCGATCTTCAGTGCTCACGCCCTCAGGAAAAACCGCCTCAACCGGAACCACCGACTGGCTCGGATCAAACCACGCTGCCATCACCTCAAACCATGACGGAGCCTGTTCGCGGTTTCCGTATACGTTCACCGTCAACAAACTCAACGAGCCAGGCGTGTCATACGTCGGCTGAGAGGGAATCTCGATGAGCGGCAAGTCTTCGCCCTCCACCGATACCGAGCCCAGCGTGTCAAAGACCGGACCCGGCCGTTCAATCACATAGGGCGACGGCAGCACGGCAAGACCGACAAGGCCGAACAGTGTCAGCGCGAGCAACAGCCAGCCGACCCGGCGGCTGCGCTGCCGCGCATCGACCACGGCAGGGTCATGCAGGTCGTCGCGTGCCTCGGCCGTAAACAAACTCACTGGGGTTCTCTCCTGATGGATCGGGCGCGGGCGGCGGGTGGGATGTTCGCGAGTAGCGCACCACCGCGCAGGTCAGCCTAAGCGAAAACACATGGGCCACTGAGGCACTCGCACTAGCGTAGGAACCATGGCTGATGATCCCCTCGGCGGGGCAGACGACGACTTTCGCGACATGATGCGGCGCTTTCTTGCCGGCGAGGGTGGGATGGACCCGGCGAAGCTCGCGGGAGCCGCTGGCCTGCCCGCCGACCCGCTGCTGCTGGCACGCCTCATGGGGCAGTTGCAGAAGGCGATGAATGCCAGTGGCGACGGAATCGACTGGCAGCTGGCGAAAGACGAATCGGGGCGCATCGCCGCACAGGGTTCAGTGCGTTCGACGGCCCAAGAACTCGAACAGCTGCGGCTGGCACTCAACGTCGCCGCGCTTTGGCTCGATCAAGCAACCTCGATCACCCAACTCACCTCAGAACCCACCCTGCTCACGCGAGCCGACTGGGCGCGTCTCACTCTGCCGGTGTGGACGCAGCTGGCCGAACCCGTGGCCAGCTCCATCGCCGATTCGTTGACCGAGGTGCTCGACCAGCAGGTGCCAGAAGAAATGAAAGACATGATCGCCAACGCCGGCCAGGTCATGCGCTCGCTCGGCGGCACCCTGTTTTCGTTGCAGCTGGGTCACGTCGTCGGCCAACTGGCGGGCGAAGTGGTCTCCGGCGGCGATATCGGCATACCGCTGCTACCGGGCCGCGACGACCACGATGTTCAGGCGGCACTGGTTCCTGAAAACCTGCGGGCCTTCAGCACTGGGCTCGATGTTCCACTCGACCAAGTGCAGCTGTACCTTGCCGTGCGCGAACTTGCGCACGCGCGCCTCTTTCGCCACGCCCGCTGGTTGCGGCAACACCTCATCAGCGCCATCACCGATTACGCACGCGGTATTCGCATCGATACCGACCGCATCGAGTCGTTGGCCGCCGACTTCGACCCCAGTAACCCCGAAAGTCTGCGAGAGGCACTCACGAGTGGGGCGCTGATTCCCCCTAAGACTGAGGCGCAAGTGGCGGCCCTCGGCCGCCTCGAAACCACGCTCGCCCTCATCGAAGGCTGGGTCGACGTCGTGACCGCAAAGGCAACCATCCGTCTGCCCCGAGCCGACGCCATGGCAGAAACGGTGCGCCGGCGTCGGGCATCTGGCGGCCCCGCCGAAAGCGCCTTCTCAACCCTCGTCGGCCTCGAACTGCGCCCGCGACGCCTCCGTGAAGCGGCAACCTTCTGGCAGCGGGTGACCGACGCAGTTGGCGACGACGCACGAGACGGGCTGTGGGCTCACCCCGATCTGTTGCCCACTGCAGCTGACATCGACGACCCGGCCGCGCTGATCGCCACCCTGAGCGGCGGCGCAACTGCTGCCCCCGACGCCCTCGACCAGGCGCTCAGCGATCTGCTCGCCGACGACAGCGGAAACCGGCCCATTGAGGGCGCACCCGGTGAGGCACCCGGCGAGAGCGATGCTGGTGCTGACGACGGCGCAACGGATGGCGCTGCGGACGGCGCTGAGGATGGCACTGCGGACGGTGCTGCGGACGGTGCTGCCGGTCCGTCGGAGCCCCGCACCTAGGTCACGCCGCAGACGGGGTGTGGATGCTCGGCCCGCGATTGCGGGCGCGCGCGCATGATGTGCCCCATGATCCTGAGACTTGACCCCCGACGCCCGCTCGTCTGGCGCACACCAAACAGCCTGCAAATCGGAGTGGACCCCGCCCTCGCCGTGCTCCTCGACGTCAGCGTGGGCGAGTCGCGTGTGATCGACGCCCTCGTCACGGGGGTCACCCGGTCAGGCCTCGACATGCTTGCCTACCGCGCGGAGGTGTCACCCGCGCAGGTCGAGAGGCTCCTCCTGAGCCTTACGGCTGCACTGCTGCCGTATTCGCCTGAGGCAGAAAACCCGCCAACGCACCCGCTCGTCGTGCGCGGCCACGGCATCGGCGCCGACCGCATTGTTGGGGTGCTCCTAGAAGAGGGCCACCGAGTCAGCTCAACGCTTTCGGACGAAAGCGTCAGCTCCGCCAACCGCGCCGGCGCCCGCACCGGCAACGGCCGCGGGCGTTCCCGGCGCAGCGTCGGGCCAGCAGTCGGTGCCGCCGCTGCGGGCCCGGGCGAACAACCCTTTGCCGCGATCCTGGTCAGCACTCACGTTGTCGACCCACACGAGCACCTGTGCTGGCTGCGACGCGATATTCGCCACCTGCCGGTGGTCTTTGGTGAAGCCGGAGTGACGATCGGCCCCCTCGTGATTGCGGGAACGAGCGCGTGCCTGTCGTGTGTAGAACAACAGCGCACTCACGTTGACCCCTCCCGCCCGGCCATCATGGCGCAACTGTGGGGCACGGCGGCAGCAGCAGAGACGACCTCGTGGGCGACAGAGGCTGCAGTTGAGGTGGTGCGGATGCTGCGCGCCAGCATCCGCAACCCAGACCACGCCGCTTTCAGTGTGCGCCTCGATACCCAGACCGGCGAGCGCCGCCTGCGAGTGTGGCGGGCCACCGACGAGTGCGGGTGCCGCGAATTGAGCCGCTTGGTTCCAGTGAGCGAGCAACTGAGCGAGCCTCTACACGCCGCCGGCTTCGCGCCGCCGAGCCGTTTGCCCAACTTGGCGCCCAGCCCTGAGCGTGGCCCTAGCGAGTCTTCGGGGCGCGAACCTCGTCAAGAAAACGACTCGGTGAGCGTTCTGCCCGCGCCGTTAGTGCCCGCTGCGCCCACGACAACTCGAGAGCGACGCGTGCCCGCGTGATTCCGACGTAAAACAGGCGCCGTTCTTCGTCGATCGCCTCCAAGCCCTGAGCGAAAACGATGGGCACGAGGCCTTCGCTGAGGCCGGCAATGTGAACAACATCCCATTCGAGGCCTTTGGCTGCGTGCAAAGTTGACAGGGTGACGGCCGAGCGGGTGGGCGCGTGCTGCTGCTCCTGGCGGCGCTGCAGTTCACGCACGAATTCAGGCAACGTTGCACCCGCTGGCGCCTCTTCAGCCAGTCCGAGCAGGGCGTTCATGCTCTGCCACTTTGAACGCTCTGCCCCGCCCCCCTCGGGCGGATCTTGACGCCAGCCGAGGCCACGCAGCACGTCACTGACGCTTTTGAACAGCGGCTCATCCGTAATCGAAATCGATGCCCCACGCAAAAGCATGATCGCCTGCTTCACCTCGGTCTGATCGAAAAAGCGGCTGTCAGCACGCGTTTGCACGGGCACACCGAATCGGGTCAATGCCGATTCGAGTGCAATCGACTGCGTGTTGATGCGGTACAACACGGCAATCGATTCGGGCGGCGTGCCCTCGGCAATGCGACGGGCGATCGACTGCGCGATGGATGCCGCCTCGGCCGCGTCATCCACATGCTTCGTGATGGAGGGGGTGGCGCCGCGCTGCGTGCCCGTATCGCTGGCCGCGTGCAGGGTGAGGGCTCCTGGCCGCCCGCGCATGAGGCGGTTGGCGAGTGTGACGACGGCGGCCGTTGAACGGTAGTTATCTTCTAGACGCACGACGCGCGCTTCGGGGTATTCACTGCCGAACCGCACCAGATAGTCGCTCGTGGCACCCGCAAATGAGTAAATCGTTTGCGAGGCGTCACCGACCACACACAGCTCGCGCCGACCGCCCAACCACAGCATCAACAGATCGTGCTGCAGGGGCGAGACGTCTTGGTATTCGTCGACGACAAAGAATCGGTATTGCGAGCGCACCTGATCGGCGACGCGCGGCTCGCTTTCGATCATGCCGGCGGTGGCCAGCAACACATCTTCAAAGTCAATCTGCTTGCGCTCGTCTTTGATGGTCTCGTACATCTTCTGCAACGACACCATGGCGTCGACGCTGAGCCGCGAGGGCAGGGTGCGAGTGTGTGCAGCTCGCGCGTAATCGTCGATCGAGAGGCGGCTCACTTTGCGCCACTCAATTTCAGCGGCACTGTCGCGCAAGCCCGCCGTATCGAGGTTCAGCTTCAACGCTCCGGCTGCCTGCCCCAGCAGAGCTCCTTTGCCCTCAAGAACTCGCGGCGCAGTGCCGCCGACCACGATGGGCCAGAAATAGTGCAGTTGCCGCAGAGCCGCCGAGTGAAAAGTTCGCGCGGCTACGCCCTCTGCACCGAGCCCCCGCAGCCGACCGAGTAACTCGCCAGACGCGCGCGTCGTGAAGGTGAGCGCCAAGACGCGTTGCGGGTCATAGGCACCCGTCGCCACTCCGTAGGCAATGCGGTGAGTGATGGCGCGGGTCTTGCCGGTGCCGGCACCCGCCAGCACACACACCGGCCCCAGTAGTGTCTGCGCCACCTCGCGCTGACGCTCATCAAGCGCGGCAAGCAACTGCTCAGGGGTGGGCGTCGAGCTGCTCACGGGGCATCCAGCGTTGCGCCGAACCAGTCTTCGATAATCGCGCGGGCAATAGAAGTGCGGCCGGGCAACAGAATCTCGCCGCGGTTTGCGGCCAATTCGTCGCGAGTAAACCAGCGTAGGTCGAGAATTTCGTCGCCGTCGGGGCGTAGGTCGTTGGCGTGGGCAGGGTCAAGCTCTGCCCTGAATCCGAGCATCAGTGAGGCCGGAAAAGGCCACGGTTGTGAGCCGACGTACTGCGCATTCACGACCCGCAAACCCGACTCTTCGAACACTTCACGCACCACGGCGGCTTCGAGCGACTCCCCCGGCTCGACGAATCCTGCCAGCAACGAAAATCGATTCGACTCCCACAGCGCGTTGCTGCCGAGCACCAGTCGATCGTCACCGTCAGTGATACCGACAATGATTGCCGCATCGGTGCGCGGAAAAAGTTCGACCCCGGTCTCAGAGTCAACGCGCACCCAGCCGGCTCTTCCGGCCACGGTTGGGTTACCCGTGCGGGGCGAGAAAGCGTGCGTCGCATGCCAATTAGCCATACCAAGGGCCTCCATGGCGAGACCGGCGTCACGGTCACTGAGACGGTGGCCCAGCGTGCGCGGCGAACCCCAGCGCGTCACATCGGGTTCGAGCAAGGCTCCAGATTCATCGTCGAGCACCACGGCAACAACGGCAGCACCCTCGGGCACGCCGCCCTCAGCGTGCAGGGTGCGACCGAGATAAACGCGCAGGCCGTCGGCGGGTGCGGTCGTGAACGGCAGCAGCGCGAGAGCGGGGGGGGCGGTGTGGGCGTTAGCGGAAGCATCCGGCGTAGGCGTTGTCGAGGCGGACGGCGCATCCGGCGTCTGTGTTGCGGATGCTGCCAGCAGCACCTCGCCCCGCCAGATCGCGATGAAGCACGAGGTGGGCTCGGCGGCGAGCTCATCGAAAAGCTGAGGTCGTTCGCGTGCGGCGTGATCGCGGTCAACACGGTAGCGAGCCAGCGGCAGGCTGTGAGTGAGAGACCGGAGCATCGACGACCTTTCAGCGGGGGATGGGCGAGCGGGGCGGGCAGGAGGGAGGGAGGATGCGATGCTGTTCCACCAGCGCGTCTACGCGTGGCGCATGCCCGCGTCAGGCGCTCGGCGACTTACCCTGGTGACATGCCCCGCCGATCGCCCCTCACTCTAGCCGCGCTGGCCACCTCGGCCCTGGCCGGCCTCGACGTGACGCACGCTGCCCCCCTCGGAACCCCGCACGGCGACGTCGACTCGGCGCTGCTGAGCGCTCGAGACGGCCGAACACTTGTAATTCGGGCTCCACGTACGGCCGCCGCCGAAAGCGAACAGTCAGCAGACCTCGTGGCCATTCGAGCCCTCAGCGACGGAGTGCGCGCGCGGCTACCCTTTGGGGTACCACGCATGGTGGGGCAGGCGCCCATCGGTAACACCCGCGCGATCGTCTCAGAATTCGTCGACGGCACACCCGCAACCCTCGAGCGCATCACGCCCGGCACCGCCGCGTCGATCGGGCAGGCCATCGCCGCCATTCACGCCCTGCCCACCAGCGTCGTCGCCGACGTCGGCCTACCGCAGCTGCGAGCGATCGACGTGATGCGCGAAGCAGTCATCGCCCTCGACCGGGCGGCCGCCACCGGCTTGGTGCCCGCCGCCCTCCTGCGACGGTGGGAGGGCGCGGCGCAAGATTCCGCACTGTGGCAGTTCACCCCCACCGTCATCAACGGCGCCCTCAGCGCGTCATCATTTCTCGTCGTCGGTGAATCCGTGACCGGGCTGGTCGGGTGGGCGCGCCTGCAGGTCGGCGATCCGGCGCGCGACCTGTTTTGGATGCTCGGCTCAAGCGACCCAAACGTGCCCGAAACCGCGTTCGACGCCTACCACCAGGCTCGCGGAGTGCACGACCGCGAAGTGGGCCGCCGCGCAGTTTTCGCCGCCGAACTAGAACTTGCTCGCTGGCTGCTGCACGGCACCGAGCGACGCTCGACCGACATCGTCGACGACGCAGTGACCATGCTGCACGCCCTGCTCGACCGCGTCGGCGGCGACCTCACCAACCCCCTCAGCCCGAAACCGGCGGCGAGCGCGGGGCTCGACGACGTCGATGCGCTGCTCGAGCGTGGGGCACCTCGACTGCCCGGCTCAGCCGACTAGGCGGAGCGGGGCAGGGCAGGGCGGCAGCGGCAACGGCGACAGCGACAGCGACGAGGACAATGGATTTTCGCGGCCCGCGCACCCCCGACCGAGACCTGTGCACCCCACGCATCGAAGAGAAAGACAACGCATGATCAGCATCGACGTAGACATGAACAAATGCCAGAACTACGGGCAGTGCGTGTTCGAAGCGCCCGAAGTGTTTCAACTGAACGCTGACGAAAAACTCGAATACAAAGCTGAGGCGCCCGACGAGATGCTCGCCGACCTCGAAGCCGCCGCTGACGTGTGCCCCATGCAGGCGATTCTTATCACCAAGGCCTGATTTCGTGGATGCTCCCCTCGTCATCGTCGGAGCCTCCATGGCGGGCCTGCGCACCGCCGAAAGCGCCCGACGCGCCGGCTACGTGGGGCCCATCACCTTCCTTGGCGCCGAAAAGCACACGCCGTACAACAGACCACCGCTGTCAAAAGAGTTGCTGCAGACCGACGGGCAGGGGCACGCCGACGTGGCGTTTCCGATCCGGTCAGCGCTAGAGCAGGGCGTCACGTGGGTACTCGGGTGTGCGGCAGCCTCACTCGATGTTGAACGACGTGTGGTGGTTGATGAGCTCGGTGACGAGCATCCGTATGCGGCGGTTGTGATTGCGACGGGGCTGCGACCCAAGCCGCTGCCGATCGAGAACCACGGGCTGGGCGGCATTCATGTGCTGCGAACAATCGATGATGCTGTGGGCCTGCGAGACGTGTTGCGGCCGGGTGCGAACATTGTGATCCTCGGATCAGGGTTCATCGGCTGCGAGATCGCCGCCACCGCCGCCAAAAACGGTGCAAACGTGTCGGTCGTTACTCAGAGTCAGATTCCGTTGGAGCGCGCGCTCGGCACGCACCTGGGCGCGGAACTGCGACGCCGGCACGAAGCACACGGTGTGCGATTCTTCTGCGGCGAATCACTTTTCGGACTCGTCGGTGAAATGAGTGTTCAACGCGTCATTCTGACCAGCGGCGTCATGCTCGAATGCGATGCCCTTGTAGTGGCGGTCGGGTCAGACCCCAACACTGAATGGCTGGCCGGTTCGAGTCTCGAAATCAGCAATGGCGTGCTCGTGAACGGGGCAATGCAGGCAGTCGCCGTCGACGGCGTTGTTGTGCCCGACGTGTTCGCCGCCGGCGACGTAGCCCGCTACGCCAACCCCCTGTTTGACGATGTCGCGCGCCGCGTCGAACACTGGAACCTGCCCACCGAAACCGGCAAACGCGCCGGGGGCGTGATCGCCGCCCTGCTCGGCGCCGCGGCGCGGGGTGACGGTGCGGCTGCGGCTGATGCGGATGCCGCGGCTGACGGCGGTGCTGTTGCTGCCGCAGACTCTGTGGCTGTGGCCGGTGCCACTGCTCGCGCCGGTGTTGGTGCTACCGGTGCCGGTGCCGGTGCCGGTGCCGACCAGGTCGCCGCGGTTTTGGACGCGCCCTTCGCCCCCCTGCCCTCGTTCTGGAGCGACCAGTACGACGCTCACCTGCTCGCCTTCGGCATGACGTACCTGGCCGATCGCAGCGAGCTGGTGTCTGGCCGAGTCGATGACGAATGCGTAGTCGAATACTTTCGCGGCGACGAACTTGTTGGCGTGTGCGGCATCGGGATGCGCAGCACCGTGCAGAGCTACCGCTCGCGCTTCACCGCACCGGCCTTGCCCCCAGCCCCTGACGCCGCGCGCTCCTAGGCGCTGGGCACCCGCGCGGCTGGCGCTCCTCGCGCCCGCCCGACCGGCAGCTTTGCTGCCCGGCTGCCCTCGTGCCCTCATGCCCTCATGCCCTCATGCCCTCATGCCCTCATGCCCTAACTCACACCGAAAGGTGACACCTCACACGACTTCAACCGTGTGAGGTGTCTGATTTCGTGTGAGTTGTCCGGGAGGGGAAGGTTAATCCGGCGCGGGCGTATGCGCGCGCGTGGCGAGCGAGCTCGGGTGGCTGGGATGGCGCGGCTCGGGTGGCGAGCGAGCTCGGGTGGCTGGGATGGCGCGGCTCGCGTGGCGAGCGAGCTCGGGTGGCTGGGATGGCGCGGCTCGGGTGGCGCGCGGGCTACTCGGCGCCGACGGCGGCCCGCCACAAGCGACGCAGTTCGGCCTCATCGGGCAGCGACTCAGGGCGCATCACCGAGTCGTCGGCCACGAAGTAGAAGGCCGCCGTCACTGCCTCAAGCGGTAAGCCGGCCCACTTTGCATAGGCCAGGCGGTACAGCGCCAACTGCAACTCTTTCGCCGCCTGATCTGCAGCATCGCGCGGTGCTTTGCCGGTCTTCCAGTCGACGATCTCGACCGAGCGGGGTCGTTGAGCTGAGGCGAGGTCACGCACCGGATCAAAGCGCTCATCAGTGGAATACACCGCGTCGATCTTGCACACCAGAATGCGCCCCTCAAAGGGCAGGTGCAGTTCGCGCTCAACATCGATCGGCCGCCGCGTTGCCCAGGGTGAGCGCTCGAAAGTGGCCGTCAA